>ERZ857922.1509-NODE-1509-length-28121-cov-5.124670_pt1 | contig 28121 bp, 43 predicted proteins | sample MGYA00519579_ERZ857922 | MGnify/ENA primary metagenome ERZ857922 (study PRJEB31778, sample SAMEA3449375) | human gut metagenome | biome: human gut; feature: human-associated habitat; material: faeces | place: United Kingdom | collected 2010/2012 ... | reverse complement strand
AAACGATTATAAATATTATTGTTTTCTTTTTGATTCTTGGAGCTATTGTCTTGATTCATGAATTAGGTCATTTTTTAACAGCAAAACTTTTTGGAGTTTATTGTGCTGAATTTTCTATTGGAATGGGTCCTAAACTTTTTTCAAAGAAAAAAGGTGAAACAGAATATCAAATACGTGCGCTTCCTATTGGTGGTTATGTTGCCATGGCAGGAGAAGCTGATCAAGAAGACAATGAAATCATGAAGGATGTTCCCTATGAACGAACATTAAAAGGAATTAAAACGTGGAAGAAATGTGTTATCATGCTTGCCGGTGTTTTTATGAACTTTGTTTTAGCTCTTGTTTTATTAATTGGTATTTATTCTTTTGTAGAAGTACAAACAAACACTTCAGAAATTGGCAGTGTTGTCAAAAATAAAGGAGCAGCTCTTGCTGGAATTGAAGCCGGTGATGTCATTAATAAAATTACAATTAATAATGAAGAACATATCATTGCCTCTTTCTCTGATATTCAAGAAGTTCTAGATAATGAAAATCTACAATTGGATACAGATACAGTAACCATGAAAGTAGGACTTACAAGAAATAAACATTATTTAGAAAAAAAGGTAACAGCAAAATACAATAATGAAACAAAATCTTATGTCATGGGAATTACAGCTGCAATGAAGCAACTTACTTTTGCAGAAGCAATCCGCCAAGGAATCAATCAATTTATAGAATATGCCTTATTAATTTTTACAACATTAGGTAAATTGATTACAGATATGACACATACAGTTTCTCAACTATCGGGACCGGTAGGGATTTATACAGTTACTGCACAAGTCACACAAACGGGTTCAATTAGTACCTTACTTTCATTAACAGCTTTATTATCTACAAATATTGGAATGTTCAACTTACTTCCAATACCTGGTTTAGATGGAAGTCAAGTACTCTTTGCCCTTATTGAAAAAGTGATTCGTCGTGAAATACCAACACGCATTAAATATGCTTTACAAATGGCAGGGCTTATTCTTGCTTTTGGATTAATGATTTTTGCAACTGTAAATGATATAGGAAAATTCTTTTAAAAAAAGGCTTTTGCCTTTTTTTGTGTTATAATAAATGCTGTTTCGAGGTGGAATATGAATAAATTAATTATTTTATTAAAACAATTGAATATTATAGATCAAGTCAGTATTTTAATGCATGCTAATTTAAAAAAAGTTGTTGTACATCAAGATAATGAATATAGTTTTTATATTGAAAGTAAGGATTTTATTCCTTTTGAAGAATATCAATTATTGATCAATTCAGGTGATCAATTTCCTTATCCTATTGAATTTATTTTTAATTATCCAGATAATTTTTCATATGAACAAGATTGGTCTTATTATTTAGGCTATATTATTGAAAAAATGAAATTATTATCTCCATTATTTACCTCTTTAAAGATAGAAGATATTGAAATTAATCAAGTTATAAAAATAGGGGTTTTAAATGAAATCCAATTAGAACAATACCAACAATTACAAAATAGGATTAAACAATTATTTAAAGAAATTGGTTTAAATAAATCATTTCAATTCTATATTAAAGAAGATGTAGCAGAATTAGAAAGTTTGCTTCAAGAAATGGACAGTTATGAACCTGTTGAAATTGATTTAGCTGACTTCAAAAAAGCAGAAGCACCTAAACCAAAGTTTGATTATAAAAATAATTATCGACGTGAAAAAGGAGAAGCAACTTTTTTAAAACTTCATGAAATTACTAGTCAAACAATGGAAAATAACTGTACGATACAAGGATATGTTTTTAAAACAGAACTTATTAAAACAAGAGCAGGGAAACATATCCAAACTTTATGGATAACAGATTATACAGATTCCATTATGGTAAAACGTTTTGAAAATAATACAAATAATAATATTGATGATATTAAAATATTAGATAAAGGAAAAGTATGGATCAAAGCTACTGGTGAAATTCGCTTAGACAATTACGCAAGAGAGACTGTCATGATGGCACGTTCTATTGAGATTGTTAAAGAACCTGCTTCAAAACAAGATAACGCGAAAGAAAAACGTGTAGAATTACATACACATTCGAAAATGTCTGCTATGGATGGTATTGGTAATATTTCTGATTATATCAATCAAGTTGCCAAATGGGGACATAAAGCGATTGCAGTCACAGATCATGGAAATGTTCAATCTTTTCCAGAAGCTCAAATTGCAAGTTTAAAAGCAGGTATTAAAATGATTTATGGGGTTGAATTAAATATGATTGAACCTTATTTCAATATCGTTTTTAATGAAAAAGACATGTCTATCGAAGATGCAACTTATGTTTCTTTCGACTTAGAAACAACAGGATTTTCTGTGATTCATGATGGTATTACTGAATTTGGTGCGGTAAAAATAAAAAATGGAGAAGTTATTGATCGACTTCAAAGCTTTATACATCCAGGTAAATCGATTGGAACAAGAGTTTCACAACTGACAAGTATTACCAATGAAATGGTTGCTGATGCGCCCTCAATTAAAGAATTCTTACCAAAGATTTTAGAATTCTTCGAAGATTCAATTCTTGTGGCCCATAATGCAAAATTCGATATTGGTTTTTTAAATGAAAGTTTAAAAAGATTAGGTCAAGAACCTATTCAAAATCCAGTTATTGATTCTTTGGCGCTTGCTCGTGCAATCATGAAGCCAATGAAGTCTTATCGCTTAGGAAATGTTTGTCGTGTTTATCGTGTAAATTATGATGATGAAGTAGCCCATCGTGCCGACTATGATGCGGAAGTATTAGGTTCTGTGTTTACGACAATGCTTCATTCTATCATGCAAAATGGTCACTATAATTTACTTGATTTAAATAAATTACAAAAAGACGATGCTTATAAAATCGTTTTCCCATATCATATGACAGCTCTTGCTTTAAATAAAGAAGGTCTTAAAAATATGTTTAAGATTGTATCAGAAGCCAATACAACTTATTTCCATGATGGCTCACGTATTCCTAAAGAAAGACTTGAATATTATCGAAAAGGATTACTTTTTGGAACAAGCTGTTACCGTTCAGATGTTTTTGAAGCGGCTTTGAATTCTTCTGATGAAAAATTAGAAGAACTCTTAAAATTTTATGATTATGTAGAAATTCAACCTTTTGACGATTACTATCATTTGATTGATCGAGGACAAATTGAATCAAAAGAAGATTTAATTATTTCAATTAAAAGATTGATTACAGCTGCTAAAAAACTCGATAAAATTATTGTGGCTACAGGAGATGTTCATTTCTTAAATGAAAAAGATAAAATCTATCGAGATGTTTTTATTTCTCAACCAAAAATTGGTATTGGACATCGCGCGCATCCTTTATGTGACCGTAAAAATCCACGTGCTTTTACACCATCACAATATTTAAGAACAACAGATGAAATGTTGAAATGTTATGATTATTTAACATCTGAAGAATGTTACGAATATGTTGTTACAAATACAAATAAAATTGCAGATATGGTAGAAGAAATTCGACCAATTCATGATAAATTATTTACACCAACAATCGATAATGCAGATGAAAATCTAACAAAAATTTGTTATGATACAGCGCATCGTCTTTATGGTGAACAATTACCTGAAATTGTAGAAAAACGATTAGAAAAAGAATTAAGTAATATTATTAAACATGGATTTGGGGTTATTTATTATATCTCTCACTTGTTAGTAAAAAAATCCAACGATGATGGATACCTTGTAGGATCTCGTGGTTCTGTAGGTTCATCCTTTGTTGCGACAATGTCAGGAATTACAGAAGTTAACCCATTACCACCGCATTATTTATGTTTACATTGTAGCCATAGTGAATTCTTAGAAGAAGGTGTGGTCGCTGATGGGTATGATCTTCCAGATAAGATCTGTCCTGTTTGTGGAAAGCCAATGAAAGGGGAGGGACATAATATTCCATTTGAAACCTTCCTAGGATTCAATGCCGATAAGGTACCTGATATCGACTTAAACTTCTCAGGAGCTTATCAAGCCAATGCTCATGCTTTTACTAAAACGATTTTTGGTGAAGATCATGTCTTTAGAGCGGGGACTATTTCAACAGTTGCGGAAAAAACAGCTTATGGTTATGCCAAAGGTTATGCTGAAACACTTGGGGTTGAAAATGAAATGCGAAGTGCAGAATTAGAAAGAATTGCTCGTGGTTGTGGTGGTGTTAAACGCACAACAGGACAACATCCAGGTGGTATCATTGTTATCCCTAGAGATTATGATGTTTTTGATTTTACACCTTATCAATATCCTGCGGATGATTTGTCAGCTGAATGGCGTACGACTCACTTCGACTTCCATGCAATTCATGATAACGTCTTAAAATTTGATATTTTAGGACACGTCGATCCGACTGTTATTCGTATGTTACAAGATTTAACAGGTGTGGATCCTAAAACAATTCCTACAAATGATACAAAAGTGATGTCACTTTTTACAACGAGTGAAGCTTTAGGTATTGATTTATCTTATATTAATTGTAAGAGTGGAGCGTTAGGTTTACCCGAATTTGGTACAACCTTTGTACGAGGAATGCTTGATCAAACACGACCAACAACTTTTAATGATTTAGTTATTATTTCAGGATTATCTCATGGAACGGATGTTTATCTTGGGAATGCAGAAACACTCATTAAAAATGGAACTTGTACCTTAAAAGAAGTTATTGGATGTCGTGATGATATCATGGTTTATTTAATTGAAAAAGGACTGCCAAATAAAGATGCCTTCGATATTATGGAATGTGTTCGTAAAGGAAAATCGCCAGCAGTTTTCCCTGAAAAGAAATATGAAGAATTAATGAAAAAATATAATGTGCCTCAATGGTATATTGATTCATGTAAAAAAATCAAGTACATGTTCCCTAAAGCCCATGCCGTCGCTTATGTACTTTCAGCGATTCGTGTGGCTTGGTGGAAACTTTATTATCCAAGAGAATATTATGCTGTCTATTTTTCAACGCGTTGTGATTTCTTTGATATTGATACGCTTGTTGCTGGAAAAGATGCAATTCTTGCAAGACGTAAAGAAATTGAAATGTTAAGAGAAAATAGACAATCTTCAAATAAAGATGAAGGATTATGGGATGTTTTTGAAATTGCTTTAGAAATGATTGACCGTGGGTTCCACTTCAGTCCATTAAATTTAGAAAAATCGGATGCAAGTAATTTTATCTTGGACCCTGATGATCCAAGTGGTTTATTACCACCATTTAGCTCTGTTGATTCACTAGGTGAGTCTGTAGCTAAAACAGTTATTGAAGCAAGAGAAAGAGGACCGTTCTTATCGAAAGAAGATGTGATTAAACGTACAAAATTAAATAACTCTCATATTAAACAACTGACAAAAATGGGAGTCTTTAATGGAATGCAAGAAGAAAATCAATTATCACTTTTCTAGTGACTTGATTATCTATTCAGTTTATGCTATATTATTTATAGTTTCATAGATAGAAACGAGTGGGGGAACCCACTCTTTATTATTGAATGGGGTGAAAAAATGGAATTATTAGAAAGTATTAAAAATATGGTATTACCTTTTATTGAACAACATGATTGTTACTTAGATGACATTGAGTATGTCAAAGATGGTAATGATATGTATTTACGTATTTATATTGAAAAGAATGAAGGTTATTTAGATATGGATACATGTGTTGCTGTAAGTGAATTAATTAGTGATAAATTGGATGAAGTTGATCCAATAAAAGAAGAATACATTTTAGAAGTTTCTTCACCAGGTATTGAAAAGCCTTTAAAAACATTTGAACAAGTAGAAAAATCGATTGGGGAATATGTTTATGCAAAATTTAAAAACCCTAAATCTGGTTTACATGAAGTAGAAGGATATTTAAAGTCAATCGAAGATCAACAATTAGAATTTGAATATCTTGTTAAAAACATTAAGAAAAAGATTGTTGTTGATTATGATAATATTCAATTTATTAGATTAGCTGTAAAGTTTTAGGAGGAATTAAAAGTGGCTAGTAAAAAATTTATGGATGCATTAAATCTTTTATGTGAAGAAAAAGGGATTGAAAAAGATGTTTTCTTAGAAATGCTTAAAGAATCAATTGCGAAAGCATATAAGAAAAACTATATGATTCCTGAAGCAAATGTACGTGTTGAAATCAATGAAAAAACAGGAAAATTTAGATTGTTTGAAATTAGAACAGTTGTTGATGATTTAGAAGATGAAGATTTAGAAGTTTCATTAGATGAAGCAAGAGAAATCAATGAGAATTACCAAGTTGGTGATATTATTGAAACAGAAGCTGACGTAGATCATATTGGACGTTTAGCAGCAATTCAAACAAAACAATTATTCAGACAAAAAATACGAGAAACTGAAAAAGAAACATTATATAATGAATTTGCAGATAAAAAAGATGATATCATTACTGGTATCGTTGATCGTGTTGAACCTAAATTTGCCATCGTTAATATTGGAAAAACAGGAGCTTTCTTAGGATTAAATCAACAAATTCCAGGTGAAACATTACGTGAAGGACAACATGTTAAAGTTTATGTAAGTGATGTTGATCGTGGAACTAAAGGAACACACATTGTTGTAAGTAGAACAGAACCTCAATTTGTTAGAAGATTATTTGAATTAGAAGTACCTGAAGTATTCGATGGTACTGTTGAAATTAAATCTGTTTCTCGTGAACCAGGAGAAAGAAGTAAAGTTGCTGTTTATACAGCTGTTGAAGGATTAGATCCAATTGGGTCATGTGTTGGACCTAAAGGATCACGTGTTAAAAATGTGGTTGATGAATTAAATGGAGAAATGATTGACATTATTGAATGGTCAAATGACCCGGTTGTTTATATTTCTCATGCTTTATCACCATCAGATGTTTTAACAGTTTCTGTAAATGAAGAAGCACACAGTGCTTTAGTTATCGTTCCTGATGATCAACTTTCATTAGCTATCGGTAAACGTGGACAAAATGCAAGACTTGCTGTAAGACTTACTGGATGGAAAATTGATATCAAATCATTATCAGAAGCAAAAGAACTTGGTTTAATGGATGCCATTGCACAAAAAGAAGAATCACCTGTTGATGATGATTTCCAAGATGAATTTGCTCAAGAAATGTTAAATAATGAAGAAGTTGTTGAAGAAGCTGTAGAAGAACCTGTTGCTGAACAACAAGCAGATGTTAAAGAAGTTGTTGAAGATGATTACGATGAAGATTTTGAAGACTTCGAAGATGACGATTACAGCAAATATGATGAAGATATCGACTATGATGAATATGACAAATATTATGATGAAGATTAAGGTGGGTTTCTATGAAAAAAATACCGCTTAGGAAATGTCTTGCAACAAATGAACAATTACCAAAAAAAGAATTAATTCGTGTTGTAAGAAATAAAGAAGGTCAAGTTTTTGTTGATCCAACTGGAAAAATGAATGGACGTGGCGCTTATCTTAAAAAAAGTATTGAAGCAATTGAAATTGCTAAAAAGAAAAAGCTTTTAAGTCGTTCGTTAGAAGTTGAAATTCCTGATGAAATATTTGAGGAGTTGAAATCTTATTGTGATTAATAAAAACTATTTAAATATGTTAGGTCTTGCAAATGCAGCAAGAGCGCTTGTAAATGGAGAAACTTTAATTAAAAGTATTTCTGCTAATAAAGTTGAACTTGTTTTAATTGCAAATGATGCAAGTGATAACACAAAAAAGAAAATTACAGATAAATGTCAATTTTATCATGTTGATTATTTTATAGGTGATGATATTGAAACAATTTCAAAAGCAATCGGTAAACATAATCGTGTTGCTGTTGGTATTACAAATCAAGGATTTGCAAAAAAAATTAAAGAAATGATAGGAGGTTGATTTTATGGCAAAACAAAATAAAAAGAAAAAAGGTGCACCAAAGAAAAAACAATTACAATCCAACTTTCCTACTAAAAAAGAAACAGTAGAAGTAAAAGATGGTGTAATTTCTTATGAAGAAGGAATTACAGTTGGTGAACTTGCAGAAAAATTAGGACAAACCCCTGCAAATGTTATTAAAGTGTTATTTTTATTAGGTACAATGGTAACAATAAATTCGGCATTAAATGATGAACAAGTAGAACTTATTTGTTTAGAATATGGTTGTGAATGTGAAAAACATATTCCTGTAGATGAAATCAATTTTGAAAATATTGAAGTAGTTGATGATGAAAAAGATTTACAACCACGTTGTCCTGTTGTTACAATCATGGGACATGTCGATCATGGGAAAACAACTTTATTAGATACAATTCGTAAATCAGCAGTTGTTGATGGTGAATTTGGTGGAATTACGCAACATATTGGAGCTTATCAAGTAGAAGTCAATGGTAAAAAAGTAACTTTCTTAGATACTCCAGGCCACGAAGCATTTACTGCCATGAGAGCACGTGGAGCTCAAGTAACAGATATTGTTATTATTGTTGTTGCTGCTGATGATGGAGTTATGCCTCAAACAAAAGAAGCTATTGACCATGCCAAAGCAGCAGGAGTACCAATTGTTGTTGCAATCAATAAAATTGATAAAGAAGGTGCTGATCCAGAAAGAATTAAAGCAGAAATGGCTGAAGAAGGATTATTACCAGAAGAATGGGGTGGAGATACAGTTTATTGTGAAATCTCTGCGAAAAAGAAAATTGGTATTGAAGAACTATTAGAAACATTAACAGTTGTTGCTGAATTAGCTGATTTAAAAGCTAATCCAAATAGATATGCTTATGGTAGTGTTGTTGAAGGTAAATTAGACAAAGGACGTGGTGCTGTTGCAACTTTATTAGTTGAAAATGGTACATTAAGGGCAAGTGATCCAATCGTTGTTGGAGCTGCATTTGGTCGTGTACGTCAAATGTTAGATGATAAAGGACGTGTTATCAAAGAAGCTTTACCTGGTACACCAGTAGAAATTACAGGATTAAATGAAGTTCCTGTTGCCGGTGATAAATTTATGGTCTTTGAATCTGAAAAACAAGCACGTAGTGTTGGTGAAACACGTATGAAAGCTAAGATTGAAAAAGATCGTAATTCAGGAGCTGCTTTATCATTAGATGATTTATATTCACAAATAAAAGAAGGTCAAATTATTGATTTAAATATTATCGTTAAAGCTGATGTACAAGGTACGGCAGAAGCAGTTAAAGCGTCCTTAGAAAAAATTGATGTTGATGGTGTACGTGTAAATGTAATCCGTTCAACAGTTGGAGCAATCTCTGAATCAGATGTTATTCTTGCAAGTGCTTCACAAGCAATTATTTACGGATTCAATGTAAGACCTGATGCAAAAGTAAGAAGTAAAGCAGAAGAAGAAAATGTTGAAATTCGTTTACACAATGTCATCTATAAGATGGTAGAAGAAATTGAAACAGCTATGAAAGGTATGCTTGCTCCAGAATATCATGAAGTCGTTACTGGACAAGCTGAAATCCGTCAAGTAATCAAAGCAAGTAAAGTAGGTAATATCGCAGGATGTTATGTAACCGATGGTTCTATTAAAAGAAATAGCGGTATCCGTTTAATTCGTGATGGTATCGTTGTTTATGAAGGAAAACTTGCTTCACTTAGACGTTTTAAAGATGATGTTAAAGAAGTTAACTCTGGTTTTGAATGTGGCTTAAATATTGAAAACTACAATGATATCAAAGAAGGAGATATCATTGAAGGATATGTTATGGAAGAAGTAGAAAAGAAATAGGAGCGAATGATTTATGTCATTAAAAACAGAAAGAATTAATGCTCAAATTCTAAGAGAAGTTTCATTGATCTTACAAAATGAAGTAAGAGATCGTGATTTACGCTTATGTACAATTACAGCGGTTGAAACAACAAATGATTTATCTATTTCCAAAATTTATGTTACTTTTTTAGGAAAAAATTATAATCAAGAAAAAGGAATGGAAGCTTTAGAAAGATCAAAAGGATTTATTCGTAACCTTTTAGCAAAAAAACTAAAAATTAGAAAATGTCCAGAATTGCATTTTGTATTAGATACTTCTTTAGAATATGGAAATAAAATTGAAAGTATTATTAATTCATTACATGAAAAAGACAATTAATGTCTTTTTCTTTTTTAATTAAATAGTTAAAAAACGTTGATATATCAATACTTTTACGAGATTTAATTTAGTTAATTTTCATTTTTGGCATACTTTTGACATCTTTTGCCTTGAAAACGTTATTTATTGTATCTAATTTCTTGGTTTCTTTTAGATGAGTATAGACATTTAAAGTAGTGTTGACATTACTATGTCTAAGCAACTCTTGTGTCGTTTTTATATCAACATCGTTTTCATATAAAGTAGAAGCAAAAGTATGTCTTAAATTATGAAAAGTAAAATCATATTTTCTTTTTAAAATCCTATCCAAATTACTAACATAATAGAATTGATTATTTTTTTGACAAATGTATTTGCTATGATGCGTTTTTAGGTATTCTATTAGTAAATCTTTTAATTGATCATTCAAAGGTATGAAGTCCTTTGATTTTTTTGTTTTCAATTTAGAAACAACTTGATAGTCGTTTATATTTCTTCCAGAATATATCAATTGATTATTAATGCTTATTAAGTTGTTTTCAAAATCAATATCATCTTTTTTTAAGGCTAAGATTTCAGCAATCCTCATACCTGTATAGTATCCAATAGCAATAGTGATTGCATAACAATCTTCTAATTCGTTGTAGGCTTTTAGAAAAACTTCAAAAGGCACAACATTCATTTCTTTTTTTTCTTTTTCTATTACTTTAAGTGTTACTAGTGAAATAGGGGAATTGTCTATATATCCCATTTTAATCGCAAACGAAGTTACATTTTTTATAATATCCTTGATTGCTCTAACAATTGACATTGTTTTATCTTCGAAGCCATTGAAAATTTCTTGTAAAAAAGCATAATTACTGAATAATGTTATTTTTGAAGTTCCAAATGAATTTCTAATATATTTTTTAAATGTACGTTCTTTCTTTTCAATGGTATTCAATGCAAATCTATCGCCCTCAGTTTCCATAAACTCCTTGAATACTTCATTAAAAGTTTTATTTGCTTCTTGATTTAAGCTGCCTTTTTCTTTCAATCTAGACTTCATTTCAGTTTCATGTATCTGCGCCTCTTTTTTTGTTAAAAACCCACTTTTAGAATAATACTTTCTTTTGTCAAATATGTCTCTGTAATAAAAATAAACTTGATAAGTATATCCGTTCTTTGCTTTTTTTGCAGGTCTTTTTCTGATCATATATCACGACTCCTCTCATATTTTGTATAATAAAACGCCCATAACGGAAAAACAGGCGTAATATCTAATTTAAACTTCTAAACTTATCTATCTTGAAAGCTTCTATCATTTGCATGATGTCAGCCATATCTTCAGGAGATATCTCATGATCAACAGCAAATATAGAATTTTCATATACATTTATATAATCATCTAACAATTCAGGATGATTATCATAGAGATAATCTAAATTATTGTCATGGTTGGTTTTCTTCACAACAATATTTTTATATTCCTTTGACATAAACTGTTATATCTTTCTTTTTGGTATTAATATAAAGATCAACAACTACCCAGCTTGACATAAATTCATCAGTACTTTCATTTACATAATCAGTGTAGTCTTTTTGAGTTGGTTGATATATGTATTGCACAGAATATCCTAATTCTTTAGCTCTTGTTCTGAATTCTGTGACCGTTTTATCTTTGTATGATTCTAAATCACTTTTCTCATTTTCAAGTTGTTCTTGTTCTTTTTTTTCTTCTTCATCTTTTTGATAAATAGAATCGATATAGTCTTTTATGTTTACCTTAACTTTTTTTCTATATTCTTCACCTTCATAAGTTGTATAAATAGTAACTTCTGGGGTATCGTTGTTGATGATTTCATTGAATTTTAATGAAATGGTAAATTTGCCATTATCTTGTACATCACAACTTTGAGTTTCTAGTAAGTCATCATCATCTTTTACGTTTAAAATTAAGTCGTTCTCTATAAGTTTTCCTTTGATAGAAACATATCCATTTGAATCGGCTTTATATTTATTTTTAGATAATTCAATTACTTCACTTGAAGATTGTGAACATCCTATTAGTGATAATGTAAAACATAGTGCTAACATTTGCTTCAATATTTTTTTCATTTATTTTTCCTCTTTTCTTATTTGTGATAGTTTGAATTGATATCATATATTAGTTATATTTATATCAAAGAAAGGTGATATAAGTATGAAAAATGTTAAATTTATAAAAGATATTTTTAAATATGCTATAAAAGCATACTTAAAATTTATTACTATGAAACCTGAATGGTATGTTTTAAGTTTGTGTTTTATTTGTATAGCATATGAATTAAAATCATTAAGTCTGTTTTTCTGGAATCTATTATTAATGGGTATAATGATGAGAAAAACTATTTCTTAGCTTTCTTGATTGAATTATTCATTTTTCTAAACCGCTTTTATATAGACATTTATTGCCTTTTTGTTTTTATTGCCAAAATAAATATCAGTAACTTTCCAGCCTGAAAGCCATTCATCGTCTCCTTTATTAACTTCATCGGTACAACTATAATGATTAGTTTGATAAGCGAATGTTGCAGTGTATCCTAGTTCTTTAATTTTTGGAAGAAGTTCGGTCAACATCTTTCCTTCATAGGAATATAATTCGTTTCTTTCATTCTTAATTATCTGTTTTTGAGCTGATTCTTTCTTTTCTTCTTCGTCTTTTTTATAAACGTAATCAATATGATCTTTTAGATTGACTTTGATTTCTTTTTCGTATTTATCAGTGGTTCCTTGAGTGTATAGAGTTACGTTAGCATCTGATTGATTAGTGTCATCTCCAAACTCAATTTTTAAAGTGAATTTATCACCATCTAAATTGAATTTTTGATCATTGATAGTATAGTTATCACTTTTAGCTTGTAAAGTCATCGTACTATTGCCGTCGGTATCTAATTTACCTTTAATTTCTACTGTTCCTAATTCATCGGCTTTATATTTTTTCTTGGATAGTTGAACAACATCATCTGCTGTCTTTCCTCCACAGCCAACTAAAAGAAAACTTGTCACAAGTGATGTTATTGCAATTTTTTTAATTTTCATTTTATATTTCCTCCTAAATATTATCTTTTAACGAATACCAAACCTTTAATGGTATTCCTTTTTCTTTTACAATAAATTCAATATTTTCAATATCTTTTATATTATGTAATTCTTCGTACATCAGTAATCTAACAGCAAATTCATTTGCTTCTCTTTCTAATCGTGTCTTATAAACTCTTCTAAGAAAATTAAAACTGATGTCCTTATCAAAATGCAGGACATAGTGTCCTAACTCGTGTGCTATTAAAAAATTCTCATACGCACAATCTAAATCATTTCTTACAAATATGTAGCCTTTAGAATCAACAATCATTAGTCTTGAATCTAAAGTTTTCGCTTTGAAATCTTGATGCTGGATAGATATATCCAAGTGATCAGCAATTTCTTTTACATTTGATGTTTTAAATTCATTCAATAAATAATTAAGTTTATTTTCTACGTTCACTCATAAGCACACTCCCTTAATTAATATTATTTGTGCTTTCTAGAAATAATCTTCAACATATCAGCAATATCATCTGCCATTTCCATGATTTCATCATCAGACATATTTTCTAAATCATATCCACCAAAATCTGCAATCATATCTTGCTTTAAAATGAAACTTAATGCTTCTTGCGGAGTGGCAAATGATTGATATTCTTGCTCAAAATTATTTGTTTTCACATAACCAGATACTTCTAAAAGATATTCTAAAGAAACATGCAATGCCTTGCTGATTTCATTTAGGGTTTCTATAGTAGGGGACACTGGTTTACCATTTCTTGGATCTTTTCCGTTTTCTAATTTGTTTAAATAGGTATGACTTATTCCTAACAATTCAGAAAATTCCCTTAAACTCATATTTCTTTTTTCTCTTTCACTATGTAAGTATTTACCTAATGTGTTCTCCATGAGGTACACCTCCTTATAGATAAGTGTAAACCACAGTTAACAGTAATACAAACAAAATAAGTAAAGAATTTGTATTTCATAGTTGACATTCTATGTAAACCACGATATACTTTACTTGTAAAACATGAGTTACAGGAGGTGTAATATGAAAAATAGAATAAAAGAGACTCGTGTTGCAAAGGGAATGACGCAAGGAGAACTTGCTAATAAATCAGGTTTAACTAGGCCGTATATTTCAAAATTAGAAAACAATGAAGAATCGGTAATAAAAAATACAACCATGAATTCCATAGCGAATGCTTTAGGAAAATCGGTTAGTTATATTTTTTTTAATAGTAAGTAAACCATGATTTACAAGCACCATTTCTATCAAGCACAAACATATTTTAACTGATATTTAATAAAGTTTCCTAAAAAGACACTTTATTAAATACAAGAATTTGGAGTTTAAGAAAGGAGCAAAGAAAAATGGAAGATGTTGAACAAAGATATCCAATAACATTTGCAGTTTTAAGAAATGCTATAGACAGAATAGCAAGCTGGAAAAACGTAACTCCACAAGCAAAAATAAGAAAGCAAGCTGAAATTGCTGTTGTTATTGTTGCTTTATCAAACACGTTATAGAAAGGAAAGAGCCAAATGGAAAAATTAAGGGAATTCAGGGAGAGTTTGTATCTGTCTCAAAAGAACATGGCTAAGAAAATAGGAATTTCTCCTTCGTACTACTACAAGGTAGAAAGTGGATATCAAAATCCCAGTTATGAATTTCTAGCAAAATTTAAGAGAAGTTTTCCAAATGCAAGTGTTGATCAAATATTTTTCAGTAAATAAAAAAGCCATTAGTAGTGTTGGTACTAACGGCTGCACGATTTGTTTACTTCTTTGATATCCAACACTTATCAAGTCTCAAACTTAAAGCAGTATGCATCTGCTTTGTTACCCTACAATGAGACAAATAGAATTTACCTTAAAGCTACAGTTTATAAAATAGCCGTTTTTCTTGAAAACGTACTAGTCGTTTATATTAATAAATTGGCTGTCACTAGTACAAACAAGCATCACCTGCTAGCACATGAATGTGTAAATTTTATTTTAGAAGAATAGGGGAGTTTAAAGCCGCTTTTAACATGCGACCACCTCCTAACTAGATATTAACTTTCGATATCGTAGTGTAACAGTATTTTATCACAATTTGGAAATTTTTGAAAGGAGTGATACACATGGAAGTCAGACCAACAAAGATGCTCACTGAAAAAGAATTGCGTGAAGATTTAGGAATTTCAAGAGACCAGTTGCTTAACTTTATTGACCTTGAAATATTTCATCCTATCAGATTAGGACGTGGAAGAAAGTTCAGTCAGCAAGAAATCTTGGAATTTCAAAGAAAGTATGCAGGTCTTGACGTAAGCAATTATCACAAGGCAAAAAGAGCTAAAGAATATGTCGATAGCTTAGCTTAAAACAATTAAATAAATTACTAGTCATCAAAGGGCCAATCTCAACTCCTTTTATAAATAAAAAAATCTTTAGTTTTAACGGTTGGTACTTAAAGTCATAGAGCATTGATTGTGAAATATTTCATTTTAAACACAAGAGGTTGGTCCTTTGATGGCTGGTAATGGAAAGGAAAACTAGTATGGATAGAGAAAATCAAATAGGTATTATCAAGTTCAAAATCAAAAATGAAAAAGAGTATTTAAAAAAGCTTGTTGAACGTAAAGAAAAAGCTACAAAAGAATTTAAAAATTGTTCACCAAATGAAGCTAATTCAAAAATGTGTGAATTCGATATTGAATGTTCACATGTTTCTGATCAATACATCAGAGTGAAAGCAATTATTGAAGTTGCTTGTGCGTTGGATTTGATTTCAAGCATTGAATTTGAAGAGCTGTCAAGTGAAGTACGTAATTTAGTTCTTTAGAAAAGGAGCAATCATCATGGAAAGATTATCAGGAAGAGGTCTTGCAACAGTAATAACTTTCACACTGATACTTGCAAAGCTATGTGCGATTGGTGTTACAAGCCTTATCGATGCATTCATCAAATGAAAAAATCAGCACTTATCAAAGCACTGATTTAATCAAATAAAAACCAAAATAACCAAATAAATTATAAAAAATAAAAGGAGAAAATGCAATATGAAGCTAACTAAAAAAGCATATTTCCTAATTGGAATATTGCTCTTTGGATGTTTTGCTGGTCCTGTCTGCTATTACGAAAGTAAATTGGATCAATGTAATGAAGCTATCAAAGAGCAACAGGAACAGATGGCGTTGTTAAAGGATTATTACAATGAATCGGTATCTCAAAAAGAAAAGTACCAGGAGCTTTATACAAGTGCTCAAAAAGATAATGAGTATCTGATAAAGCAGGTGGAAGAACTTCAAAAATGAAGAGCTCTCGGCCAGTTCGTTATCACTTATTACTGGCCCGGAGAAGATCGATACGGTCGTTTGACATCAACAGGTGCTATCGCTGAAGAAGGTAAAACAATTGCAGTAGATCCTTCAGTTATCCCTTATGGCTCCGTAGTCCTAATCAACGGTAATGAATATATCGCCGAAGATTGTGGAGGTGCCATAAAAGGCAATAAGATAGACATCTTTGTTGAGAGTCCAAAGCAGCAAAAATATCAAGTAGAAATCTATATAAAAAGGGGGAAATAGATATGACAAAGAAAGAATTAGAAGAGAAAGTTGCTAACTTGGAAACAAACATCATGTGTTTAAGTTGTAAGGATTTATTAAGAGAAGATGAACACAGAGAGTTGTTTGTAATGGAGCAAGAACTTACTAAATGCAAAAAGGATCTAGAAGATGGAAACTACGAACTATGAGAAGTTCTTTCCTAATTGCAATATTGATTATGTCAAGGATGAAAATCATTGGCATAGCCTAAGAGGTAAAGGAATTGGTGGTTCTGATGCAGGAATTGTGATGAATGTAAGTAATTATAAAACGCCTTACGAGTTGTGGGAAGAAAAGACAGGTGTTAAAAAGCCTGTATTTCAAACAAGTGAAGCAATTGAAAAAGGGAATGCATTGGAACCAATTCTCATTGAATTGTTCGGTGTGCTCTATAAAAATAAGTTCGAACTAGTTGATACAAAGGATATCAGTTTATCGAACAAGAAATATCCGTTTCTCAGAGCAAATCTTGATGGAGCAATGCTTGAAAAGGAAACTAAAGAAAAATGGGGATTGGAAATCAAATCAACCACTATTCAAAATAGTGCAATGTTAAGAGAATGGGCTAATGATCATATTCCAATTACTTATTACTTTCAAGTCCTGCATTACATGATAACCACAGGATTAAGACATTTTGTCTTATATGCAATTTTAGATATTCCGTGGGCCAACAACGGCGCAGGGAAGCAAGAAACAAGAGTTGTTTATCTTCACTATGATGATTTGGTGCTAGATGCAAAATATCTATTTAAAACGGAGTTGTGGTACTGGAACTTAATTGAAACACAAACACCACCACCGTTTTTGGAAAATAGAAACAAGGAATTAAAAGAAGTTAGTTAGAAAGGAAAAGTTCACAATGAATGAAATTAGCAAGTTATACGTAGTTACAGTCAATATTGCAAATGAAAAATATTATTTATCCAGCTTATCTGGAACTATTTCCAAATGCATCTGTGATTCATTAATTTTTCCAAACGAAAATGTAGCATGTTTTTATGCTACAAGAATGGAAAATATTTACCAAAATTCTTTAGGAAAAGTAGAATCAGTTGCTTTTCATGAACTCATCTAAGGCAAATTGGTTTATGGAACATTGATCTAACATTTTATGTGAAAAAGAAATCAGATTCAATATATCAAGACAATTATCTAAACTATCGTATGAATAAATTTTAGGTGTATGAGCTTTAGGGTTTCGCCCGATTTGAGCAATTGAAAGCAAAATATTTTTAAGTCCGCTATATAAATTTTTTTCAGTATCGGTTTTAAGGGAATTAAAAACAATTATTGGGTATTTTAAATCAAAACAAGTATATATCAATCTATTGCCATCAAGGTTTATGCTAGTCATTTTTCTAATCCTATCGTATACGGATTTAGACGCTTCAAAGATTATAGAAAAGTAATCTTCATTAACAATATCTTGAGTGCAAAATTCAAGAATTTTAGGATGAATATTTCTTTCAATTAGTTTTGATTTAAGTAAATCGTATCTTTCGTTTGCTTGGGTTCTAGTTTTAGAAGATTTAATTAAATGAATATCGCCATCTTCGTGTACTTCGTAGCCATAAAAAGAAATGCATTTATTTATTTCGTTGATAGATGCTTTGTATTCATTGTTATCAGAAAACCAGCTACTTGTTGGATGAAATACATATTTAATTATTTCTAAAACTTTGTTTCCACAATCGTAAGTAGTTTGAGTTTCTCTCATTACGAAATCTAATCTTCTCCATTTAGTGGACTGATTACTATTGTCTTCAATATTTAGCTGCTCAAGCATTTTAGTGATTGTGCTTCCAGTCATAATGCTGCCAATTATTCTACTGATAGTTTCTATAGATTGTGCATCAAATTTATTTATAAGTGTCATTTTAATTTACCTTACTTTCTATCTTAATTTCAGAGTTATTAAACTGATAACTTCATTATAGAGAGTTAAGTTAAAAAAATAAACAGGAGGGATTATATGAATGAACTACAAATATTCCAAAACCAAGAGTTTGGAAAAGTAAGAAGTTTAGTTATTAATAACGAGCCATGGTTCGTTGGAAAGGATGTGGCTGAGGCATTAGGATATAAGGATGTTAATCATGCAATCTTAGACCACGTAGATGAAGAAGATAAAGTTAATTCTAAAACTCAAGGACAAAACGCCCCTGAGTTAGGACAACGTGGAAGTTGGTTAATTAATGAAAGTGGATTATATTCATTAATTTTATCAAGTAAACTTCCAAACGCTAAGAAATTCAAACGTTGGGTAACAAGTGAAGTTCTTCCAACGTTGAGAAAAACAGGGTCTTACGCTAAAGCACCTACTGATCCAAGACAACTTTTAAAGCTAACAATCGAAGCACATGAACAAACTGCTCAAAGAGTTGATGTTCTAGAAGAAAAAGTATCTAGCCTAGAAAAATCAACAACGATTGACAGTTCACAACAATATACGCTTGAAAAGATTGCTAAAACAACAGTAATCAGAACTTTGGGAGGTATTAATTCAAGAGCTTACCAACTAATGAGCAGAAAAATTTTCAGTAACATTTGGAGAGATTACAAGAACTATTTCAAGTTGGGTTCATATAGAGATACTTTAAAGACTGAATTTGAAAATGCAAAAGAATATCTTGAATCATGGTCACCTGAAGTCAATACAAGCTTGAAAATCAAAGAATATAACAGTCAGTTAGCAATGAATTTAGATGCTTAAAGAAGAAGGAGGAAAAGAAATGAACGAATTACAACAAGGATTGCTCAATGAATTTGTAGCAGTCAGTATTTCTACCAAAGAAGATTTTGATAAAGTAATCAACTTCTTATCAATCAATAACTGCTTCCTTTCGAATGGAGAACCAGTTATCAAATTACCTTATCCAGGAAACCAACCAATTACAATCTTAATGCAAAACAAGATTGTTTATTGGCAAACAGCATCACAAACAATTGATCCAAGATACAAAGTAGTCAATACGATTGAATTCTTTAGACCAGCGGGTGAAGAAAAAGTTATTGAAGCAAAAGCTGAAATCATTGATGAACAAGTTAACATTGATGAAAAGCATCTTTCATTGGAAGTTCAAAAGCGACCTGCAAATGAAGCAATCGTTTCAAATATTGATGACATTGTCAAACTGATTCCAGCAATCAAAGCAAAAGCAGGTGTAGTGGTTGATGAAAGCAACTATAAGGACTTTGTTAAAAAAGGAGAAGGAATGGTTCCTTTGTATCGTTCTTATGCAAAGAATTTAGATGCTGAAAGAAAAGCATTAGAAAAGGCATATAAAGAGCCTTTAGAAGAGTTTAAGAAAAAAGTAGGTTCAGTCGTTAATGCACTAAATGAAACTGCAGATACAGTCGCTGAAAATGTAGATGTGTATGTAAAGAAACAAAAAGATGCGCTTAGAAAAGAGTATCAAACAGCAATTGACCAATTGAAAAAAGCATTGATTTCAAAAGGAATGCTTTCTCAAGAATATGCTGATCAATTTGTTTTTGATGAAAAATGGCTAAATACTTCCACTTCCAAAAAGAAATTCAAAGAACAGGTTGAAGCTCAATTTAATTCTTTGATGGAAAAAGAAAAGAACTACAAATTGAATCTAGAAATGGTTGAGAAAACAATCACTAATGCATGTCATATAGCAAATGTTGATGAAAAACTCATTTCAAGAGAAAAATATCAATCACTTTTGAAAACTGAAGGACTTCCTAAAGTAACTGAAATGATTACTGATGAAGTTGATAACATTAAAAAACAATCTCAGGCAGTAGCTAAACAAAAAGAAGTGGAGCTTCAACATCAAAAGGAATTGGAACAAGTAAGAAAACAAGCCATTCATTCAGCTGATGAAGCAACTCAACCAAAATACACACCAGTTAAACGTGGTGAAGAAATAATTGCAAATGTAAATGATAAATATGTCGTTACTGAAATCAAAAAAACACCTGAAAAATATCAAGGTAGAGTATGGAAGAAAACATTTGAATTTAAAGGCGATTTAGCAGCACTTCAAATGTTGAACAGATATATGGATGTAATTAAAAAAATCAATCCAACATTCAGTTTTGGAGAAGTGAAACTAACTGAAAAAGAATTGAGTGATCCTCAAACAGGACTAATCAATAAATATAACGTAAAGGAAGTAAACTAATGAACAGCGTAAAAGAAGTGGCTGAATTAAATAGTTTGAAGGAAATAGTAATTAGAATCCAAAGCGGAAAATGGATAATTCTAAATGCATATTTCCCTCAACCAGATAATCCGGTAATCGTTATGGGAAGAATTGCTTAATAGCTGATTTTTCCTAAACAGTAATAAATGTGAGGTGATAAAAATGAGCAAATCAAGTAAAACATCCAACAATCAAAAAATCACATTGAATGTTGAAATAAAAAACATTAATGAAGAAACAAAGAAAGCTGAAAAATTAATAGAATTATTAAAAGAAGCCAAATCATTGGCAGATGATCTAGCTTCAATTGATTTTGTAATTGATTTAAAAAAGGTAGCGTAAATGAAAAAGCTAATAGAAGAAATGTTAGAGAAAATTGAAAATGCAATGATAGATTTCATGTTTGTGTTTCCAAATTTTCCGATGATTATATCAATATTTTCTTTAATCTTTTCATTAATTGTACTTTATGTAAAGCTATCTAAATAAAGCAATTATCGAGACAACAAAAGCTCCAATAGAAATAACAACAGGAACCCACCATTTATAGAAAGAAGATTTAAAGAGATACATTTCAGCCTCTCCTGATTGAGACACTTTGTATTTGTAAATATATATTCCTGTTATTCCATTGCTAGATGATGTTTTTCGTTCACTGACAACTAGAAATTTATTCTTATAAAGAAACTTAGCTTGTTCTAATTCAGTCTCGTTTAAATCATCAACACATAATTCTTTGGACTTTGTAGCTTGTTTCAAAAGATTATATTGGTCTTTACTAATCATTAACAATCACCTCACTTTCGAGGTAAATTATAACACTAAACAAAAGGAGAAAATAAATTATGGCATTACAAAGTATGGTACAACAAGCAAATCAAGCAAGGGAAAACAAAATTACAACAATTAAAACCGACACAGGAGAAATTAAATTAAGCTCGAATATCGTAAAAAGCTATTTGGTAGCTGGCGGAGGTAATGTGAGCGATCAAGAAGTTAAATTGTTCATTGCATTATGTTCAGCTCAAAAATTGAATCCATTCATCAAAGAAGCACATTTAATCAAATATGGTAGCTCACCAGCGACAATGGTTGTTTCTAAAGACGTCTATCAAAAGAGAGCAGATAAGCATCCTGAGTATCAAGGTAAAAAAGCAGGAATCATTGTTTTAGATGCAGAAGGTAAAATCGATTATCGTGTTGGAACTTTCTACATTCCATCAAGGGAAGAACTTGTCGGTGGATGGTGTGAAGTCTATCGAAAAGATAGAGAGCCTGAAAGAGTTGAAGTTTCACTTGATGAATATGTTGGTAGAAAGAAAGACGGAACAGTAAATTCACAATGGAGTGGTAAACCAGCAACAATGATTAGAAAAGTAGCAGTTGCTCAATGTTTAAGAGAAGCTTTTACATCAGAATTCCAAGGGATGTATGTTCCTGAAGAAATGGGTGTTGAAGATACAACAAGCAATTTTATTGCAGAAGAAACTCCTCAAGTACATCAAGCAATTGAAGCAAACACAGCTCCAACAATGCAAGATGTAATCAGCGAAGAAAAACAAGCTGAACCAGTTCCAGTAGACAGTTTCGACCCAATGTCAATGTAGTAAAGGAGTCATTTAGATGGCAAAAGAGGTAGACACAAAAGGCTATGTAAAAATGTATAGAAAAGCACAGGAGGATGAAGTATTCAAAAATCCTTATGCATGGCAGTTATATACGTACTGCCTCTTCAATGCCACTTTCGATAGTAGATATGGCGAGGTTGGTACGTTGATAACTACTAAGAAAGATATAGCTAATGATTTAGGACTATCGAGGTCAGCTCTTGATAAATTTATGAATTTCCTAAAAGAAAATAAGGTAATTAACTACAAAACGTATCGAGGTGGTATTGGTAAAACCGAGATAAAGATACTCAATTATAAGAAATATCAAGACAGTTCAATGTAGTCGAGGAATACTTTCAAAGTAGTTCTAAAATACATTGAATGTAGTCGAGGAATACTTTCAAAGTAGTCGAGAACTACATCCCATCTTTATTATATAAGAACGTAAAGAACGTATAAGAACGTAAAGAACGAGTGGTGTGTGCACACTCACAAATAACAATCCTTCGCATACGACTTTGCAGATTGCTATATATAGTAGGCACACAACATTCAGAAAGGAATTTAGAAAATTTGGAAAAATTAGAAATTAAAAAGATTTTGAAATTTTACAAAAGTATTTATCCAAATTCAAAAATAGCCATAACACAAGATACGATTGAAACATGGATGATGATGTTTGGAGAATATTCATATGAACAGGTTCAAAAGGCAATTGTCAAGTTTTCAAAGTCTAACAAATACATTCCTAATCTTGCTGAAATCATTTCTAACATTGACGGAGACATCTATTCAGTAGAAAAGATCAAACCAAATACAGTAATTATTCAGTATGAAGATGATGGCTTTGGAAACTTTCCATTTAGATTTTCAAACTCACAAGAAGCTAGAGAATATTCAAAAAAATTCAAAGACTGCAACTACGATAAGGAAATGGTCAAAATCCTACATGATGAACATGTTAGAAAACGTAATGATGGTGTTCTTACATACAGGGGAGAAGCGAAAGCAAGATTAGAACAAAAACTTCAAAATCAAAATAACAAGGGAAGTAGAAGATATGATAAACAGAGTGGTTTTAGTTGGTAGGATGACACGTGATCCAGAACTTAGAAGAACTCAAAATGGTTCAGCAGTTACAGGTTTTACTTTAGCAATGAACCGTCCAAAGAGAAATGATGAAGAACAACAAGCGGATTACATTTCGTGTGTTACCTGGAACAAGGTTGCTGAGAACGTTGAAAAGTATTGTTCAAAAGGTTCATTGGTTGGAGTTGAAGGAAGACTTCGTTCAAGAACTTATGACAATGTACAAGGTCAACGTGTTTATGTTACTGAAGTTGTTTGTGACTCAGTTCAGTTTCTAGAAACAAAACCTAGAGACAAATATGAAGAACAACAATATCATCAACAAGCACAGGCACCAGCAAACAGTTATCAACAACCTGTTCAAAACCAACAACAAGATAATTTTATGAACGAACAACCATCTTACAACATCATGGAAGATGATATTCAGTTCTAACTAAAATAAAAAACTTAAAATTTTCATTTCTAGTGAGTGTTTGCTATAAAGATGATTAACTTTACCAATTATCTTAAAACATTCGTTAGAATGAAGATTTTGCTATAAAAACAAGAAGTTAAACAAAAAGGAGAAACCAAAATGCTAATAAAAAAGAACGAAGAACCGTTTTTTCATAGATTTCTTTCAATTGCAAAGGAAATCATCAAGAAAAACAGTGCATATCCACCAGTATTTTATGGTGATGATGAAAAACTTTATTTAGTATGTAACAACTATGCAGCAGTTTATGACTTTCAAAGCAATCTTCTCTTAGACGATGAATTAAGAGAATTTGGAAAAATCCCTTATGAACTATCGGAATTACCAAACGGAGATATGATGCTTTCTAAAGCTGAACATTTCAACTGTCAGGAGTCCTATCTGATTGCAGTTAGAAATTTCTTTAAGCACGCAGGATATCTTTCAAGAAAAGTATTTTCCGTTGAAAAAGGTGATCCATACAAAATACCAAAAATCGTTGAAGTAACAAATCGTTGGATTTCGGAAGACGATAACAAGATTTTAGACAGGATAGGATCTCCTGATATCTACTTACTGGATGAAGAACGTGATAGTGAATTTACTACCCTGGCTGGTGATTGGAACCAATGCTACTTGGCGGCTTATGACCAAATTGAACTTAATGGTGGCCAAACAACAATTGCTATGACAGTTTACTTCAATATCAAAGATGATCCTAAACACAATGCGTATGACCAACAGGAAATGGAGTTTGTTCAACAACCTGCAGAATATGATTATTTTGAAAATATGGATGTAGAAGAGCCTGAAGAAACTTATCATGAAGAACAGGAACTTGACTCATTGATGAATGAAACAATCATTGAAGAAACAAGAGGTGTTGAGGATGAATTCGACCCAATGCGAGCTTAATCTTGGAATACAAGCGGACTACAAGAAGTTTTGGTTCACTGTACCAGGAGCAATCGTTGGAAAAGGTAGACCAAGATTTACAACACAAGGAAGATTTGTAAGAGCTTATACACCTAAGAAAACAAGAGATTATGAACAAAAAATAGCAATGTATTATCGAAAAACTACAAGTTACAAAAGTAACAAGGCTCTAAGAGTAAAGATATTCGCATACAGAGAAGTTCCAAAATCAACCACTAAAAAATTAAAGAATTGTCTTTTGGATAAAACGTTTTTTTGCACAGTAAAACCTGATATCGACAACATCATCAAAGTAGTTTTGGATGCTCTCAACGATGTTGCTTACTATGATGACATTCAAGTATGTCAATTGGTTATCATGAGAGAATATGCTGAAAATGAATGTTTAAAAGTGTGTATTGAAGAAATTGGAGAAAGAAAACCAAATTAAATAATCAAAAACCAAAATAACAGGAGGATTTAAAATTATGGATTTATGGTCATTATTGGATGAAGAAAAAAAAGAACATGAAAAGGTCAAAAAAGTAAAAAAAGAAGTTGAACAAGTTGCTGATCAACAACCTGCTCCAGTTGTAGAAGACGAAAAACAAGCGACTGGAGAACAAAAACAAGCAACAGTTCAAGCAACTGAAACTGAAAAGCCTAAAACAGAGGAAAAGCCTGCAGGTAAAAAGAAATCCGCAAAAGAAACAAAAAAACCTAAAACACTTGAAGAACAAATTGCTACTGTTCCAGATAATCTAAAAACACCAATTGATAGAATATTTAAATATTTGATGTCCGTACCAGGGATGGATGAAAAAATGAGAAATCCTAAAAAATCAATTACAGATATGTGGCAATTTGTGGAATCTAATGCTAGAAAACAAGCCACAGGAAATACAGCTTGTATTGAAGATGAAGTAGTTTATGGATGGGCGGTGCATTACTATGACGAAGACGACCCAAAATAACTTGGATTCTTTGCTGGAAGAACTTAAAACAGCAAATTTGGAAGATCATTCTAACTATTTAGCAAATGAATATTTTATTTCAGAAGATGGCAATGATGACATATGGAAATACAAGAAAAAATTTCATGGAGTTGTAACTGATTTTGTAACTCGGTACGAACTTTGGAATGGAAGATTGATTGCTAGAGTTTACTTCGTTTGGCAAGGATGGCTAGATAAGAAAAAACAAAAAAGAATTGTTGAAGTACAAAGATACCTTGGTGGGTGTCGAAATAAGTTATCCAGATATGTTTATCAAGGAAATTATGGAATCAAGTGCTTGATCAATTACATGTTTTACACTGAATCAAGATTTCAAGAAGAGTCTAAATGGAATGTAACGAAACATACTACCCTTGATATTTTAGGAGAATGCTATCGTGGTTCGTATTACTATGGCACTTATATTGAAAACGAAGAATATGCAAAGCATGTAGTATCGAAAGAATGTGAAGAATCCAAACATAGGTACTGTGCTTTTTCTTACAGTAAATGGCAAGAATATAGAATTTTTGAATGGCTTGAACTATATGAAAAACATCCTCAAATCGAAATGTTTGCAAAACTTAATCTAACATGGGCTCTCACTACGGGAATGAACTATTTCAGATGGTCAAAAAAAGGCTTGGCAATATTAGGATTAGAAAGTAAAAATGAACTCAAATACTTACAGGCTTGTGGCAGTATTGCTTATTATCGTGAATGCAAAGAAGATATATTTAAATATAACTTGGATACGTATGATAAATTCATTGGCTATTTAAGAATGAGCAGAAACAACATGGAAATCAATAAAAAAAGCCTCAAATACATGATGGATAATAATTTTAATATTTATTTTTATCTTGATTATCTTAGGTTTGTAGAAAAGCTTGGATTGCCTAAAACATCTAAGATACTATATCCACAAAATTTAAGAGAATCACATGATAAATTAGAGAAAAAAATTCAAGTCATTGATTCAATGGAAAAACAAGAGCAGATAAAGAATCGTGTTATCAAGGAACTTTATAAATATCGTTTTGGTGATAATGAATTTATTATTACACCTGCCAATAGTCCATTGGATCTAATAAATGAAAGTAAGGAACTAAGTCATTGCGTACGTACTTACATCGATAAGTATGCAGCAGGAGATACAAGTATCTTTTTGATTAGAAAACGTGAAAATGTAAATCATCCTTACTACACATTGGAATTAAGACGAAACGAAGTTATTCAATTAAGAGGCAAAAATAATTGTAGGCCTACTGATAGTGTTGTTGCTTTTGTTAATAAATGGGCAAAGAAAAATAAGCTTTCAGGGGCATATATAAACTGATGTCAAAGTGTAATGAATTAAGAAAATTACTTTTGGAATGGGGCGAAGATAATTATTTGCCCCTCAAGAAAAAAATTGCGTATCTGGAAAATGAAAATTATCGTTTGAGAATGCAAAATCAAAGGATTCAAGAAAGGAATAAAAGACTTTCAATGATTGTTAAGAAAAGAAGAGAGGAAGCAAATAATGAGAATAGACAGAGGAATTGTTCAATGTGATAGATGCAAGAGAATTTTCAAAACTAAAGAGGTTACAAATTATAAAATCTCATATCAAGCGTATGGTTTTAAAAATGATGGTGGCATGGGACTTGTAACAAAGAAAGCAGAAATATGTTCCGATTGTAATATGGATTTTGATGATTTTATGCGTAATAAACCAGTAAGAGGACGTGATATCAATGACAGGTAAAGAATGGTCAAAATTATGTAAGGAACATGGTGTTGTTGTTATTGATGTAAACTACAAGAATATGACGCATGAAGATGCTATTAAGTTTTTTGATTTATTAAATACTGCAATGGATCATGCTTTTGCTAGAAAGTACGATTTGGAAACTGGCCAATATGAGGATTATGCATTGCCTGATGGAGCTACATATTACGAGGATGATATGAACAAGAAAATTGCTTGTTGCGAATGTGGTAAGAAAGTCATTTATGGAATTACTTATACATCGAGAATTATTCAAAATAAAACGGGTTTTGGATATGCAGTTTGCAAGGGATGTTATTACAAGAATGACATGAAAGATATCGTTAAGAAAGGTTAAGGAATTATGAAAATCAAGGAACAAGTTAAAGAATTGGGGTG
>ERZ857922.1506-NODE-1506-length-28160-cov-4.403380_pt1 | contig 28160 bp, 29 predicted proteins | sample MGYA00519579_ERZ857922 | MGnify/ENA primary metagenome ERZ857922 (study PRJEB31778, sample SAMEA3449375) | human gut metagenome | biome: human gut; feature: human-associated habitat; material: faeces | place: United Kingdom | collected 2010/2012 ... | reverse complement strand
TATCCTGTACCTGATCGTATGTTGAAATATGCCGAAATGATTGTACACGATTATCTGTTACAAGAGATGTGTGATCGTCAGCCGGTAAATTTCAAGTATGATCTGTTTGCTACGGAGGGAGGCACGGCAGCTATGTGTTATATTTTCGATTCTTTGCAAGAAAATCGTCTGCTGGCCAAGGGAGATCGGGTCGCTCTTATGACACCCATATTTACCCCTTATATCGAAATTCCGGAACTTGATCGTTTTCAGTTTCAGGTGACTAAAATTCAGGCAAGTCAAATGACTGAAACAGGACTTCATACTTGGCAGTATCCCGATTCGGAGCTCGATAAATTGAAAGATAAATCGATAAAGGTTCTTTATATCGTCAATCCGAGTAATCCACCCTCTTATACGTTAGACAAACGGTCTTTGGATAAGATCGTAGATATTGTCAAGAAAGATAATCCGCATCTGATGATTATTACGGATGATGTGTATGGGACATTTGTACCGCATTTCAAATCTTTGATGTATGAATTACCGTTGAATACATTGTGTGTATATTCTTTCTCTAAATATTTCGGAGCTACCGGGTGGCGCTTGGCGGTAATAGCATTGAGCGAGAATAATATTTATGATGAGATGATTGCTGCGCTTCCGAAATCGGATATTGAAGATTTGCATAAACGTTATGAGTCTATAACTCTTAATCCGGAGAAGCTTAAATTTATAGACCGTATGGTAGCGGATAGTCGTATGGTGGCGTTGAATCATACGGCAGGACTTTCTACCCCGCAGCAAATGCAGATGGCTCTTTTTGCGGCTTATGCTCTTTTTGATAAGGAAGACCGATATAAGAAAAAAATGCAGAAAATAATTAAGGAGCGGCTCGATGCCATGTGGGAAAATACAGGTTTCGAGCTTGTTCCTGATCCTTTGCGTGCCGGATATTATTCAGAAATAGATATTATGGTGTGGGCAAAGAAATTATACGGAGATGAATTTGCCTGTTATCTTGAAGCTAATTATGATCCTCTTGATTTTGTAATTCATTTAGCAAAAGATACTTGTATAGTGTTGCTTAACGGTAGCGGTTTTGATGGTCCTGATTGGTCGATACGTGCATCTTTGGCCAATCTCGATAAAGATGATTATAGGAAAATCGGGAAGGGGGTACGGTTGATATTGGATGAGTATGCTTTGGCATGGAAAAAGGCGAAAGGTGAATTAAAATAGTTTTTTGTAAAACGGGAGAGAAAATTTTTGTCTCCCGTTTTTGTTATCTTTTTTTCTTATAATATTTTGTTTTCAGTTTTTGAAATTCCGGACTTTTTTTGATGTCTTTTAGCCAGATATTGAGGCTGTCGAGAAGTAAAGGCGATGTAAGTCGTAGAGCCCAAGATCGGAATTGTGTAAAACTTATATCGGTGCTGAAATCGATTTCCGGATAATGTTTACTCATTTCTCGGGCAATTGTTTCATCGCATACGGCAAAATCAATTTCACCTTTGGCTACCATAATAATTAATTGTTCGTCACCGTAGGTGTTTTCTTCATTGACATAAATCGTATCGCCTATTTCATGTGCCAAATTCATAATCCGTAAACGGGTAGGGGCGTCACTGATAATATTCAAATGTTTTTGAGCCAGATCGAGTTGATTTCGTATAGGGTCTTTCCCATTATTATATTCGGCTTTTCTTTGTACTAATACTTGTTTGTTGAGTAAGATGGGATCGGTAAATAAAAAATTTTCTTTACTGTCCGTAGTGACAGGAATAGGACGCCCGATAATATCGTAACGATTTTTCTCGAGTCCTTCTATGCTTTTGCTTAAACTGACTTCGGGATATACTTTTACATGCAGACCGCTTCGCTTGGCAATCAGTTGTGATAATTCATAATCAAATCCCGATATGGTATCATCAGATATGTAGTAATTTATCGGAGTATAGTCCGTTACAATACGTAGTGTGTCTTGCTTGATTTCCGGAATATCTCTCGGGGTATATGACGGAACGAGTATTTGGGTACGTATCATATACATGATGAAAAGTACCATGACCAACAGAACGATATAGAGAATAAATCGCGTTTTGTATTTCATATATTCTTTCTTTATCTCTATATAGGTTTAATTTGCAAAATCGACTGAGACTCCGAATTGCAGGGTTGCAGGGTTTATTGGGTAATGCAACATAGAAAAATAGTTGTTTCCACCGAACATTCCTTGATTGAAATTCGAGTATAAAACGTAAAAACGCACCATTTTCAATTTCATGTTTGCATAAACATTCATCATTGGATAATTGCCTATTTTAAATTCCCTTTGGTTATAAAACGACAAAGTTGCCGGTTGGTATCCTTCTGCATAATATTCGGTATGATACCGGCAATCTACGCCTATTTGAGTATTCAATACCTTCGCTATCGGAAAGGATAAATACAGATTTCCGTATGCGCTGAGGTCGGGAAGGGGAATAATAGAAGGTCTGCTCGATTTTTGATAAACTGCTTCGATATCTAAATTAAGAATCCCGACTTTGAATGATTGGTTTAGTTTGGCACTAAAAACTTGCATGATCGAACTTTCTTGACGAGGCATGCAGTTTTCATCAAAATAGACGTAGTTTTGGACATTTTCTACACCAACGTTCAATCGAGTGCCCCAACGTTCTATTGCAAATTCTCCTCCGACTCGAAAATTCCTGATTTTATTGAAGTTATTGTTCCATATAAAATGATTGGAAACGTAATGCTTATAATAAAATGCAGGTTCAAGATTTTTAAAGAAGCCATATGCACGTAATTGGACGGTATCTTTAAAAATAGGAAAGCGAGTCTGTATTTCTCCATTCACATCGAACGATCCTACTTCCGGACCGGTTAATCCCAATTTCCCGTTTATAGTATAGGTCAGTATTTTCCCTTGCCGTTTCGAAACTTCAGCACCTATCCATAGTAAATTCTCAGTATAGTATCGGCTCGATGATCGTCTTATAAATGTTACAGGCTCTCCGAGTACCGGTGTTTCAGGTGCGAAAGCGAAGGCTGAGGGAACAGTATCCGGCATTAGTTTGAATTGGCGTATTTCGTATGTCATATAGGCCGCCAATCCCATTTTTGCATATTTGTTAAAACCTTCAAGCAGAGAGATTCCCAGTGTATTTTTGAGAGACCAATAAGAGGTCGTGTCATTCGATCCGTTTTTGTTGAAATAGGTATTTTTGAAAAATTTTTGATCTTCGTCAGCCGAGAGATTGACAAAACGACGGAAATTTCGGTTGTATTCTATCGTATGAATAAAACTGGTGACAGGAACAAATGTCTCTATTGTTGTCGTGTCTTTTGTCTCTGTTTTATAAAAACCTACATTATAACGTTGTGTGGCATAATAGTTTTGTCCTCTCACACGGTTGTATGCATCGCTTAGGTTGATTGGAATACTTTGCGAATCGATACCCGTTCCTCCATCCATTTCGGTAGGATGAAGGATGTAGTTGTCGTCAGCAAGCCCTCCGTTTTCTTGACATACAAAATTATATGTGTTGAACATTACTTGTAATTGATATTTTTCTCCGATATAATTAGATGAGAGTTGCCAAGAAAGCTCATTTGTTGCCTGATGATCATAACTTCCCCGAGAATAGAGATATTGAATATTTGCCCCGAATCCCAATTTGGCATTTACATTTCCTGAAAAGACGGCTTTCAAGTCGTCTTGTTTTTTCACTTTAGAACCTCCTGTGAGGTAGGATAAAAGTGTCATGGGAATGCGGGTATTGTAAAAGTCAAAATTCTCGGGAGTTGTTATCCAAGGATGAAAAGGCGCTTTGAATATGAACTGGGGCATCTGCGGGCGGTCGAAAAATATTTTTGAAAATCCCGGACCTCCTAAATTACCCGTATAACCATAAGCCGTCGAATATGAAGAGGGCTGGTCAGTTTGGTAAAAATTGAGCTGAAGTGTGTCCATCGGTACACGATACCTGTTGCCCAACGGTTGTGTATTGCGCCATGCATACGGTTCTGCAATAACCGGCTTTTTCTTGGCAAATACCGAGAAAACACAGCAGATACCGATAATAAAGAGTACCGAAATTCTTTTCATACGGCTGCAAAGATAAAATTAAAAAATCAGAATTAAAGGAGTCGGGCCTATAAAAAGGCTTTCGTAAAGAGAGGGTTGTTTGGGTTTTGATAATCTTTAACGTGTATAAATCAATCTAAACGGCCATTATTCTTGTTATACATGCAGATTAAGAGCCTATCTGAATTTTGTCGGGGCAGATTTGAGAGTTTTCTTTTAAGGACATATTTCTGTTCAGAGGAAAATGCAAAAGTAACCGGATAACATTTTCTTATCAGAGAATTTAGATAGACTTTAAACATTTCGAATTAATATGATAAATCAATAAAAGTAAAGATTATGGAACTTACGACTTTTAATTTTTGGGGAAAGACCAAATATTGGTGGGGAATAATGCTGGTAGGGATTTTGTTGATACCTGCGGGGTTATGGTTGTTGTTTCAACCGGTTATGGGATATGCTGTCATTTCGATGCTGTTAGGATGGGGATTGATACTTTTCGGAGTGGTTCAATTAACTGTTTCGGGAGATATAGAAAAGCGAGGACAAGGATGGGGCTGGTGGCTTGCTGGAGGAATATTCGATATATTTATCGGATTTTTGTTGATCAGCAATTTGGCATTGAGCGAATTGACTCTTCCTTATTTTTTCGCTTTTATATTTTTGTTTAAGGGACTTAGCAATATTATTTCTGCATTTTCTATGACATCGGCTTATAAATATTGGTGGCTGTATTTGATTAACGGAATTATCATGCTTTTGATCTCATTCTTGTTTTTCTTTACACCTTTTACTGCAGCTTACAGTATCGTATTTCTCTGTTCATTTGTTTTTGTTTATTGGGGAGTGGCATTGATTATCTTCTCTTATGATGTAAAGCCGGACAAGACAATAGAACAGCCTAAGTAATCAGGCCAATTGTGTTTTATATATTTCCTATTTTCTTTATCGATAAGGCATGTTTTGCGTGAGCAAAGCATGCCTTTTAATGTATTTTATAGGGTAAATTATTCATTATTAAGTATTCTTTGACCAGTATAAATCTTATCTTTGCTTCGGGATGCAGCGAAATATCCGAATTGTTGCATCTTTACAATAAGATAATGCTTGTTCTTGTATTTATTCGTTGATGTATAGACATTTGAATAAAATATAATATATGGTAAAGAGTGACAGTATAGTTAAACTTTTGCCGGCAGGACAAGTCAAAATAGAAAATTATTATAGGGAGGACATCGCAATGAAAATAAAAAGATTATCGTCTGTCCTGATATTTTTAGGATTATCGGTTGTTGCTTTTGGGCAAAAATATATTCCCGAAGATGATTTATATTATCAGCCGAAAGATAAAAATCCAATTGTAGAAAAGAAAAAACAGGAAAAATCGACTTCGACTTATCAACAGCCGGTAGCGACGACAACAACGACTACTACAACAGTTACGACAACTACTGCTCAATCTGATTATGATCGGGAAGTAGATGCATATAATCGTCGTTATTTTCCGGAAGCCACAGATACGATTCCATCTATTACTCTTGATGAGTTTACCCGAATGACTCAGGAGAATGAGCAGGATGCGGATGATGATAATACGGGATATTATCTTAATGGTTTTGAAGGTTCTCAAAGTGATCTTGAATATGCCGAACGGATACGCCGTTTTCACAATCCGAAATTTACCATACATATTTCCGATCCTGCTTATACGGATATATATTTCTTAGATCCTACGGATTGGAATGTATATATTGATAATTCGTATGCATTTGTGACACCAACATGGACCAATCCATGGTATTGGAATTATATGTGGGCGCCTTACAGTTATTCGAGTTTGTCTTGGCGCTGGAATTTCGGATTCGGTTCATGGGGATTCTCATGGGGATATGGTTATCCGGGATGGGGCTACAATCCTTATTGGGGTTGGGCAGGACCATGGTATCCGCATTGGGGCTGGGGAGGTCATCACCATCACCCCGGCTATTATCCCGGACATCGTCCCGGATGGAATAACGGACGGGATATCCGTTATTCGAATGGTGGACGAACGACTTACGGAAATTACGGTTCTTCAAATCGTTATAGTGGAGGAAGAAACACTATAAATACCCGTCCGTCTTCTACGGGGAACAAATACACTTCGGGGGCTTCTTCAAGCAAGCAACCTATAATGAGAGAAACCAACTCGAATCGTGGACGTACTCGTATCGGTACATCAAGTGGTAATTCTACGTATAGCCGTCCTTCAGGAACAACCAATCGCCGATCGACTTATACTCCGGGATCTTCTTCAGGACGTACTTCCGGCTCTTCATCGCGAGTACGGAACAGTAGCGGAGGACGTAGCACATATACTCCATCAAGCAGTCAGAGGCGGGAATCGAGGAGTAGCTATAGCCCGTCCACATCTCGCAGTAGCGGATCGAGCGGTAGTGTTGGCCGTAGTAGCGGAGGTTCCCGGGGGCGTACGAGATAAAGAGATAAGTTTAAGATAATATTCGATAATGAAATAGTGTAATGAAAGCCCATAATCATTGTGAATGAGAATTCGAGGAGTGATGTGGGCTTCCGTTTTTTATATCAGAAATATTTATGAAAATGAAACGGTCAATTTGTATTATGGCGATAACGATGTGTTGCGTAGCTTCGCTATTCGCGCAAGGCAGTATGAATGCCTATAATTATTCTCGTACCGATATAAAAGGTACGGCCCGTTACATGGGAATGGGAGGGGCTTTTGGAGCTTTAGGCGGTGATATATCGACGTTGTCGCAAAATCCGGCGGGTATCGGAGTGTATAGAAGTAATGAAATCGTTACGACTTTGGGTATAGCCGGAATTTCTGCGGAGACAAAAACTTCTGTCAATGTGAATAATAATCTGACAAAATTTGTTTTTGATAATGTCGGTATAATAGGAACTTTTAATACCGGAAAAGATTTGGGAATGGTCTCTTATAATTTCGGATTTGCGTATAATCGTCGTAATTCTTATGATCAGACATATCGGGTACAATATAGCAATCTTCGTTCCTCTGTAACGAATTATATTGCCGATAAATCTTTCGGAATTTGGGAGAACGATTTGGCCGGAGCTAATGTGCAAAGTGGGGATGCTTATGATATAAACGGCCTTCCTTGGTTGAGTATTTTAGGATATGAGTCGTTGCTGATCTCTCCTCAGGAAAATCCGGAAGGAGGTTATTATGATGACAGTTATGAGGGCCTTTTCGGAGCAAAAGCCACCGGATCGGGATCGCTTTATGTCAGGGAAAGAGGTCGGACAAACGAATATACGTTCAATTTCGGGGGAAATGTGTCGAATGTGGTTTATTTCGGAATAGGGCTCGGTATAATGGACTTGGATTATGAAATGACTTCTTCTCATGATGAAAATTTATCCAATACATCAGGATTTGTTCCTATATATGAGGAAGAAGATGGTGATAATGGTCAGGTTTATAATTATCCGATAACGAGCAGTAATTTCTCTTTATGGAATCGGTTGAAAACAGAAGGTACGGGTTTTAATGTCAAACTCGGATTAATAGCTCGTGTTACCGATTATTGGCGATTAGGATTGTCGTTTCATACACCGACCTACTATTCGATGAGCGATTATTATATGGCGAGTGTGGACAATAGTTATACTTATTTAAAAAATAATAGTAATGAATCGCGTAATGATATTACCGATAGTCCCGAAGGTCGTTATGATTATAGTTTGGTTACTCCGTGGAAATTTATGGCGAGTACGGCATTTATAATCGGGAAAAAAGGAATTGTCAGTTTTGATTATGAATATACGGCGTATGACAAAATGAGTTTGAGCGAAACCGACGGATTGGAGATGAATGATGTCAATGATGATATTTCTTCTTATTTTAAAGCCGGACATACATTCCGGGTAGGAGGAGAATATCGCATTACTCCTCAGTTAAGTGCTCGTTTGGGATATGCCAATCAGTTATCTCCTATGAAAGTGAGTACGGGGGATGAATTGAATATAGCAGGTATGGCTCCTCACTATACACTTGACAGGGGTACGCAATATTATACTTGTGGTTTGGGTTATCGGTTCGGAATTTTTTATGCAGATATGGCTTATATTCATAAAAATGCAAAAAGCGATGTTTTAGCGTTTTCCCCGATTCCAAGTACGGGCCTGACTTCGGAGGTAGCTACTTTGCATGCTAAAAATAATTCGTTTATATTGACTCTCGGTTTTAAGTTCTGATAAGAAGCTGAATCTCTTTATCGGAAAATTTAGGCAGCCTTTAAGGTTTATTGAATGAGAATGTAATATTTTTTATGCCCGGCTTGTTCGGGCATTCTTTTGTTAAACAGATCGAATGAAAGATTTTATAGAAAAAATCAGAAAAGTATATCCTCTTTCGGATGAAGCGTTGTCCCTGTTTATTGCAGAGACAGAACGAGTATCTTTTCCGAAAGGTCATTTGTTGATACGAAGCGATGTTAAAGAAAAGTATTCTTATTTCATTATAAAGGGATATGCACGGGGATTTTTTTATAAAGAAGATCGGGATGTGACTATTTGGTTTGCCTCATCGGGTATGTCGTTATTATCGATGAATGGTTATATGTTTGGTTCTGCAGGATATGAAAATATCGAATTACTTGAGGAGTGTGACTTGTTGAAAATATCGAATGATGCTCTTAACCGGCTTTTCGACCGTAATATCGAATTAGCTAATTGGGGAAGAAGAATGTCTGATCAGATAATTTTAGAGTTGGAGAAATTGATTATGGAACGTTGTTTTATTTCGGCTTCCGAACGGTATCATCTGTTGATAGAGCAAGAACCGGAAATTTTACAAAAAGTGCCACTCAGACACATTGCTTCCTATTTAGGTATTTCTCAAGTTTCTTTGAGCCGGATACGTGCCGGAATACAATAATAGGTTTCTGTTCTTTTTTTACATATGTAAATTGATAATTGTTTTATTATTCCCAATTTTGCGCCTCGAAAAATACTTTACTTTAAAAATAGAGAATAAATGAAACAATTCAGAGGCATATTTTTAGCGATATTATCTTCTTCTACGTTCGGGATGATTCCGTTTTTTGCTTTACCGGTCATACAGGAGGGAGTAGGTATCGATTCTATATTGTTTTACCGTTTTGCCGTATCAGCAGTTATAGTAGGGCTTTATTTGTTATTTGTAAAGAGCGATTTTCGTATTACGGCTAAGGAACTTGTTACATTATTTTTTCTTGGAGTTTTTTATGCCCTTACTTCTTTATGCCTTACGGCGTCTTATTTGTATATTCCCAGCAGTGTTGCGACCACTGTGCATTTTTTATATCCGGTATTGGTGACGACTATTATGATATTATTTTTCAAAAGTAAGGTCTCTTTATCTGTTGTTACGGCGGCGGTGATGGCGATTGTCGGAGTCTATTTTTTAAGTGGAGGCAAGGATGGGGGAGTCATTAATGTAAGGGGATTGGCATTGGTCTTAGTAACGGTGCTCACTTATGCGATATATATTGTCGGTGTGAATAAGTCTTGTGTTCAAAAAATGGACGGGTTAAAAATGACTTTTTATGTTTTGTTGTCATCGGCACTTATTTTTGGAGGAAATCTTTTGATAAAGGGAAACGGTTTAGATGCGATTCCGTCTTATAAAGCAGGCATAAACTTATTTTTACTTGCACTGATCCCGACCCTTATTTCTGATTTTACTTTGATTTTAGCAATTAAGCAAGTCGGGTCTACTATTACTGCTATCTTGGGCTGTATGGAGCCTCTTACCGCATTGTTCTTAGGAGTATGTTTTTTAAATGAGACTCTTGATGGGGAACAGTTGGTCGGTATCTTTGTTATTTTATCGGCGGTGTTTATTATTATATCCGAGAATAGGATAAATAGAGATTTTGTAAAACGGTTTATTCCCGTATTTTTGTTTAACCGTTCTAAATAAATAATCTATGATGCAATTAATTCGAATTACTGATTCTGATGATGCTTTCTTGAAAAGACTCATTTCTTTATATGAAGAATCTTTTCCATTGGAAGAAAGACGCCCGGTAGAACAATTGAAACGTTTGATAAAATCTGCCGATTCGATGCATTTTAATGCTGTCGTTTTGGATGGAGAATTATGCGGACTTTTTGTGTTTTGGGATTTCGAAACATTCTATTATCTGGAACATTTCGCTATATATCCTCATTTAAGGAATAAGAAAATCGGACAGCAGGTTTTAGATTATGTGGCAAGGAATCTTTCGGGATTGAGATTGCTTGAAGTAGAGCCCGCAATTGATGATGAGATTGCTATACGACGTGTGGAATATTATCGTAGAAACGGATATAAGGTTCTTGAAAAAGAATATATCCAGCCTTCTTATCATAAGCGAGAAGATGCATGTCCGTTATGGATTATGGGAAACGAGAACTCTGACTTTTTACCTCAATATATAGAGCGGATTAAAGATGAGGTTTATCGCCGGAATATATCGGAATAGCAATAGTTTATAAAAAAATCACCGGAAAAAATAAGTTGTATTCCGGTGATTCTTTTTATTGAAAAATTCAGACAGGAGTTTACCCAATCTTAGAAGATCGCTCCTTTGGTACTCGGTAACTCATAGTGGAATATATCTCGTCGTATAGCCATTTTTAGGGCACGAGCCAAAGCTTTGAATATTCCTTCTATTTTATGGTGTTCATTGTCTCCTTCAGCTTTGATGTTGAGATTCATTCGGGCTGCATCGCTGAACGACTTAAAGAAATGGAAAAACATTTCCGTAGGCATGTCTCCGATTTTCTCTCTTTTAAATTCTGCATTCCATACCAGCCATGCCCTTCCTCCGAAGTCCAATGCGACAGAACAGAGGCAGTCATCCATTGGCAGATAGTAACCATATCGTTCTATGCCTCTTTTATCTCCTAAAGCTTTGCCGATAGCTTCACCAAGAGCGATACCTGTGTCTTCGATTGTATGATGTTCATCAACGTTCAGGTCTCCTTTTACCTGAACTGTCAGGTCTATTCCCGAATGTTTTCCGATCTGATCGAGCATATGATCGAAAAATCCGAGTCCGGTAGAAATATTACATTTACCGTTACCGTCTAAATTGATCGTTACGTGTATGTCGGTTTCAGAAGTTTTACGTATTATTTCTGCACGTCTTTCTCCGGCAAAAAGGAATTCTGTGATTTTATCCCAGTCGGGAGTGACCAATACGCAGGTTTGATCGAGCCCGTTATCTGTTATTTCTTGTAATCCTTGTTCTTCATTTTTTAAGAATATTCCCCGGCAACCCATATTTTTTGCAAGCTGCATATCGGTGATGCGATCACCTATGACAAAAGATTGTTTCATGTCATAACTTCCGTCAAGATATTCTTTTAACATTCCGGTTCCGGGTTTTCGAGTAGGGAGATTTTCTTCAGGGAAAGAACGGTCTATTAAAATATTATCAAAAGTCACCCCTTCATTTTTAAAAGCACGTATGACTTTATTTTGTGCAGGCCAAAAAGTCTCTTCAGGAAAAGAATCTGTTCCTAAACCGTCTTGATTACTTACCATGACCAATTCGAAATCGAGTTTTTCTTTAATGAAATGCAGGTTGCGGAATACTTTCGGAATAAATTCTAATTTTTCAAGACTATCCAGTTGATAATCGACAGGAGGTTCTACTACGAGAGTTCCGTCCCGGTCTATGAATAGGGCTTTTTTTATAGAGTTCATAACGTTACTTTTTTTAATGCGTCGATCAATGCCTTGTTTTCTTCGGGTGTACCGACTGTAATACGGAGGCAGTTTTCGCATAAGGTGATCTTGTTGCGGTTACGCACGATGATCCCTTTTGCGACCAAATAATCATATAAGGCTTGAGCGTTCCGGGTTTTTACCAGTAGGAAATTTGCATCGCTTGGGTATATGTGCAGTATGACCGGAAGTGCGGATAACTCTTTTTGAAGGATTTCTCTTTCTGAGACAAGCTCTTTTACCCATGTTTGTATTTCTCCGTTTCGTTTCAAGAGCTCCAAAGCGTGTTCCTGTGTCAACCGGTTAATATTATAAGGATATTTTATCTTATTGAATATCTGAATAATATTTTTTGATGCAAAAGCCATTCCTAAACGTATTCCTGCACTTCCCCATGCTTTGGAAAAAGTCTGTAATACCACCAAGTTAGGGTATTGGTCGAGTTTCTCCAAAAGAGAAGGATAAGCAGAGAAATCTATATAGGCTTCATCGACAATAACAATGCCTTGAAAATTATCTAATATATACCGTATCTTTTCAAAGGAAAACGAATTCCCCGAAGGATTGTTCGGAGAGCATAGAAATAGCAGTTTACTGTTAGAGTCGGCTTCTGCCAAAAGTTTGTCCGGTTCGAAATCGAAATCGTTGTTGAGTCGGACAGGGCGGTATTCCACATTATTGATGTCGGCGCATACTTTGTACATTCCGTAGGTCGGATCGATGGCTATAACGTTGTTTATACCCGGCTCGCAGAAAGCCCGATATAAGAGATCTATCGGTTCGTCGCTTCCTACGCCGAGAAAAATAGACTCTATGTTTACCCCTTTTAAATCGGCTATTTTTTCTTTAACTTTCCATTGTAGAGGGTCAGGATAGCGGTTATACGGAGTATTGTACGGATTTTCGTTGGCATCGAGAAAAACAGATGCTTCACCTTTAAATTCATCTCGTGCTGAAGAGTAAGGCTTGAGCCTCCATATATTGGGTCGAACCAGTTTTTCTAATTTTTTCATGCTGTGTTTATTATTGGTTTATTTTTGCGAGTCTTACCGATACGGCGTTTTTATGAGCGTCGAGCATTTCATTGGCGGCCATTGTCTCTATAGTGTTCCCGAGATTCTGCAGTCCTTTCCGGCTGATTTCCTGAAATGTTATCTTTCGTATAAAGCTGTCCAGATTTACTCCGCTGTAAGCTTTTGCATATCCGCTTGTCGGTAAGGTATGATTTGTTCCCGAAGCATAGTCTCCGGCACTTTCAGGAGTATATGGTCCGAGAAAGACAGATCCTGCATTGATGACTTTTTCACTCAATTCCTGGTAGTTACTGCTTTGAATGATGAGATGTTCGGGAGCGTACTCATTGGTAAGGTCGATCACTTCATCCCAGTCGTTTAATAATACAAGGCGGCTGTGTTCTAATGATTTTTTTGCCAGATCTTTTCTGGGGAGCTGTTCGAGTTGACGCTCGATCTCTTGTTTTACGTTTTCGATCACCGATTTTTCGGTAGTGAGCAATATCGATTGACTGTCTGCACCGTGTTCGGCCTGTGATAAAAAGTCCGAAGCCACAAATTCGGGAAAAGAAGAGCTGTCTGCAATAACTTCGACCTCTGATGGTCCGGCAGGCATATCTATTGCTACATCTTTCAGGCTCACGATCTGTTTTGCTGCAGTTACGTATTGGTTTCCGGGACCGAATATTTTATAAACTTTAGGAACACTTTTCGTGCCGTATGCCATTGCTCCGATTGCTTGAACACCTCCTAATTTGAAAACCCTATCGACCCCTGCGGTACGAGCTGCAAAAAGAATTGCCGGGTGGATGTTTTCGTTTGCGTTACACGGGCTGCACATGATGATCTCACGGCAGCCGGCGATGCGAGCCGGTACGGCAAGCATTAATACCGTAGAGAACAAAGGTGCTGTACCTCCCGGAATATAAAGCCCGACTCGTTCTATGCCTACTGCTTTTTGCCAGCATGTTACTCCTTCGGTAGTCTCTATTTTTTGAGGTGTTATAGCCTGTGAAGCATGGAATTTAGCTATATTTTTTTTTGCCGTCAAAATAGCTTCTTTCAACTCTTTGTCAAGCAGCTTTTCGGCTTCGGCGAATTCGTTTTCCTGAACTTCCAGTTCTGACAATCTGACTCCTTGAAATTGTTCTGTATATGAACGTATCGCACAATCTCCGTTTTCTCGGATTTCGTTTAATATGTTTCTGACCTTTTCGTGTAAGGCTAAAGTATTCAAATGCGGACGTTCAGTGATTTTGTTCCAGTCATCTCGGGACGGATATTCGATGATTTCCATAATTATAATACCATTTTTTCGATGTTCAGTACCAATATACCTTCAGCTCCGGCAGTTTTTAGTTTGTTGATGATTTCCCAAAAACGTTTTTCTTCAAGAACCGTATGCACCGAACTCCAGCCCTCTTTTGCGAGAGGCATGATGGTGGGACTTTTGATTCCCGGTAAGACCTCAAGTATTTTATCTAAAGAGTTATTGGGAACATTCATCAGTATATATTTTTTGTCTTCGGCGGCTTGAACGGCATTGATTCGGAATATCAACTCTTCCAGTATTTCGAGTTTTTCGTCTGTCAGATTATTGTTGGCAATGAGTATAGCCTCCGATTCTACAACGACCTCGACTTCTTTCAGTCGGTTACTGACAAGGGTACTTCCCGAACTCACAATATCGAAAATCGCATCGGCAAGGCCTATTCCCGGAGCAATCTCTACAGATCCTGTAATAACGTGTATATCGGCATTTATGTGGTTGTCTTTTAGAAATTTGTTTAAGATTACCGGATAGGATGTCGCAATTTTACGACCCGAGAACCATTCCAGACCTTGATACTCTTCGTCTTTAGGAATTGCGAGAGAAAGCCTGCATTTGCTGAATCCCAGATTTTTAACAATGCGAGCTTGCTTTTCCTTTTCCATAAATTCGTTTTTACCTACGATCCCTATGTCGGCGACACCGGAAGAGACCGAATCGGGAATATCATCGTCTCTTAGAAAAAGAATTTCTACGGGAAAATTCCGGGCGGGGATCAATAAAGTTCGTTTAGCTGAGGATAATTTGATCCCGGCTTCCGTGAGAAGTCCCATTGTGTCTTCATATAAACGACCTTTTGATTGAACAGCAATGCGTAACATGATAAATTGTTTTTATAAGTTTATAAATTAATTTTGTTCCGGACATAAAAAAAGGCTTACCCGATCGGCAAGCCTTCTATTTATATTTCTTTTTTACAATACAATTACAGCTCACCTCATTTGAGTTAAGAATGATGATGACCGTGATGTAAAGTAATATTTGTCATAAGTATTTTATTTTGATGTTGCAAATGTACATTAAATATTATTATTTGCAAATAATATGGCGCTTTTTCTTTTTGAATGTTCTTGAAAAAATGTCGAAACCGATAATTCATTATTTATTTTTTTCTTTTTGACAAAGGAATGAAAGCTCCGAGAACGATACCGAATATTCCGTAAGCGATAAGCATACCGATTGTGTCTAATATGAGGTTCGGAAGAATGATATTATCTACTGCTATGTATAGACCTATTTCCATTAATATGGCTATTACGATCCCATATATCAAGCCTCTTATCCAATCATTTTTTGCCCAACTCAGTATTTTAATAAAGAAAAGACTGTATATGAATGCAAATATCCAGCCTGCAATTAATTGCAAGAAGAAAGCTCCTAAAATAGAATCGTCTGCTATTGATGATAAAAATATAGGTGAAATATAATTGAATGATCCGCTGATATTTTCGATAAAAGAGACAAATAATAAGGCAAGGGTTGCAAAAAATCCTCCTATGATAGGTTCTTGTATTTTTTTCATATTACTATAATTTTGCGGTTTGAAATAAAAAGATAACCGATATTTGTAGTGTTTATTCGTTTAGAGATCTCTTCAACAAACCGGACGATTTGTTGGTTAAACACATTTTATGGTCATTTTGTTTTTGTGTATTTATTTTTCGGGACGAAAAAATATTTAAAATTCGGAGAATTTTTTGTTGCAGTTGGATGGAAATAGGGGAGAAATAAATAATCTTAGAGCCTGTTTGAATTTTGCTCGGGTCAGGTTTTGGAGTTTCTTTCCGTTTTGTTTTCCTGTTTCTGTATATCATGTAGTTCGATATTTTTTATCGAAACTGAAAAACGCTCTCAAAAGATTCTCAGAAAATGTCTGTACGAAATTTGGGCGAGCTCTTACTTTTCTTCTTTTATTTCTTCAAACTCGACATATTCACCATCTGTTTTGTCGAATATTTTTTCTCTTCTTTTTTGGTAAGTATACCATTTTGTTGAACTGCGTCCGTCCTGACGATTGCCGGAGTTTTTTGTCGTATCGGAGTTACGTCGTGTATTTCCAAAAAGGACACGTATTATCGTGCCAATAAAACCTAATCCTAAAAGAAGGATAAAGATGAATATAAATAGGAGACTATAGAGAATAATAACCATAACTGAGAATATTTTGTGTGCATCGATTATATTTTAACAAAAACCGTTCCGTTTTTGTTTTCACAGTTTTATATTAATAACTGATAAAACGATGTAAAGTACAATGGCTGCGGCAAATCCGCCGAATCCGAATAATGTAATAAAGACTATTGCTCCTAATAAGAGAATATATCGTATGTAATTATTGCGCAATGATAAGTCTTTAAATTTTAAAGAAAACATTGGCAATTCGGATACCAATAAATAGGAAAAGATTAGGATCAAACAGCCTAATACATAAATGTTGAATCCGTTTTCAAGTCCCCAAAAACAAACTCCGATCCAGAAAAGCGCGTCAGCCGGAACCGGTAATCCGATGAAAGATGTAGTTTGACGTGTGTCGATATTAAATTTGGCCAGTCTCAAACCGGAGAAAACCGGTATTAAGAATGCTAAATAAGGGAAGTATTCTTGAATGAATATCGGATATTCGGGAGTGATTAATTGTCCGGTAAAAGAGAATATCAAGATACCTGGTGCCATGCCGAAACTGATCAAGTCTGCTAAAGAATCCAACTCTTTTCCCATAGGGGAGTAGGCATTTAATAATCGGGCGGCAAATCCGTCCATAAAATCGAACAGTGCAGCCAGACAGATAAACAGAGCCGATGTTTCAAAATCGGTTTTAAATGCGAAAAGACAAGCAAAACATCCGGATAGTAAATTCAGACATGTAATTGCATTGGGTATGTGGACTATAATTTTTTTCATAATGATGTCATTTAGGCCTTGTCTTTTCCTGTTTTTCGACAAAGCTATAATCTGGCAATTTGAGTTATATTCCCTGTCGTTTTGTCATTTAATTTGACAAGAACCTCTGTCCCTAAAGGAAGAAATACATCTACGCGGGAACCGAATTTTATGAACCCCATATGTTCGTTTATATGACATTTATCTCCGACTTCTGCATAGGTGACAATGCGGCGTGCCATAGCTCCGGCAATTTGACGCATAAGAATTTCTTCACCTTTATCTGTTTTGATAACTACTGTAGAACGTTCGTTTTCTGTACTTGATTTGGGAAGATATGCTGCCATAAAACGTCCGTTTTGGTGGCTTACATGAGTTACCGTTCCGTTTACCGGAAACCAGTTGGCATGTACGTTGAATATGCTCATGAAAATAGATACCTGAATTCTTTTATCATGGAAATATTCATTTTCCATAACCTCTTCTACGGCTACGATCGTACCATCGGCGGGGGCTACGATGCTGTTTTCTATATCTCCTTTATAATGTCTTTTGGGTGATCTGAAAAAATTGAGAACCAATAAAAAGAATATGATCGAAATTACAAGAAAAGGGATAGAAACATAATGTATGTTTATAAAATAGTGAATGAGGCTATTCAGTATCAGTAAGATAATACATAATATAATAAGTATGTTTTGTCCTTCCTGATGTATTTTCATTTTCATAATATCGCAGCGTAAAAATTTATCATACAAAAGTAATGACATTTTATGGAATAGCAAAAGAACTCTTTTAAAATCTTATAGACAGGCTTTCAGAGACAGTTCGAATTTTTCGATGAATTATATATCTGGACTTTTTGAATATCTTTTCTGAATTTATGAAATATATCCTGTAAAATATTCTTGAATGTCTATCTTTGTAACTTGAAATAAAAAGAGCGCTTAACATGAGACAAACTCGTAATAATAGAAAAAGCAATAGAAGATATAATCAGGAAAGTTCGGTAAAGACATATTCGGTGCAGGAAGGTCCTGTCAAATTGTTGGATTATCTGTTCTCGTTGTTTCCTGAAAAGAGTAAGACAACGGTAAAGTCTCTTTTGTCCCATCGTCAGGTTGCAATAAATAATATTCCTACGACACAGTTCGATGATCTTTTGCATCCCGGTGATGAATTGTCGATAAATTTTGAAAGGGGATTTAGGATGTTTAAACATCATCGTCTGCGTATTGTGTACGAAGACGAGTTTTTGATTGTCATTGATAAAGGATACGGACTTCTTTCGATGTCGACAGACCGCATTAAAGAAAAAACGGCCTATCATATACTTAGTGATTACGTGAAAGCAGATGATCCTGCCAGCAGAATATTCATTATCCATCGGCTCGATCGGGATACATCCGGATTAATGATGTTTGCCAAAAGTCAACAGATTCAGGAAACTATGCAACGATCATGGAACGATATGGTGCTGGACCGACGTTATGTCGCAGTTGTGGAAGGTGCTTTCGATAAAGATAAGGGAGAGGTGTCTTCTTATCTTGCCGAAAATGCTGCTTATGAGGTTTATTCTACACAGAATAAGGATGAGGGACAATATGCGCTTACTCGCTATGAGGTGCTCAAAAGCAATGGAAAATTTTCTTTAGTAGAATTGCAATTGGCTACCGGACGGAAAAATCAGATTCGGGTACACATGAAAGACCTGGGGCACAGTATTATCGGAGATAAAAAATATGGAGCTACATGCAACCCTTTAGGGCGTTTGGCTCTTCATGCTTCTCGTTTGAGGTTCGTTCATCCCGTAACGAGGAGAGACATGTTTTTTGAAACGCCTGTTCCTGCTAAATTCAGGTATATTGTAAAAGGCCGATGAAAAAGATGCGGGTAAGAGGCTCGTTTTGAGAATACTTTTCGCTCGCTACTTTTTAATAACACAAATAATCTTATTAACTTTGCATACTTTTTTATTAAAGTGCGGTTTTGGGTCATTTGTTTTTATTATTTTATGATGTTGAAAAAATAAAATTATATAAGCAGCAAGGTGAATATTCTTTACCTGACCAGTAAAATTTATAACCTTTGTCCTGCTGAACCTTTAAAATTATATACAAAATGAATATTTCGTATAATTGGCTGAAAGATTATTTGAATATCTCGCAGACTCCGGAAGAAGTTGCAGCTGCCCTTACCTCAATAGGTCTCGAAACGGGTGGAGTAGAAGAGGTACAAACGATAAAAGGTGGATTGGAAGGTCTGGTAATCGGTAAAGTGTTGACTTGTATAGATCATCCTAACTCTGATCATCTCCACATAACGACTGTCGATTTGGGAAACGGCGAACCTGTGCAGATTGTTTGCGGAGCTCCTAATGTTGCGGCAGGTCAGCATGTCGTTGTCGCAACTGTCGGTACAGTACTTTATTCGGGAGACGAAACATTCACGATTAAAAAATCAAAAATACGCGGAGAAGAATCTTTCGGGATGATTTGTGCCGAAGATGAGATAGGAATCGGTGATAGTCATGATGGGATTATCGTATTGCCCGATACAGTTGCTCCCGGTACATTGGCTAAAGATTATTATAATGTAAAAAGTGATTATGTATTGGAGGTCGATATAACTCCTAACCGTGTCGATGCCGCTTCACATTATGGTGTAGCTCGTGATTTGGCGGCTTATTTAAAACAAAACGGGTATGATGCCGTCTTGAGACGTCCTTCCGTAGAGGCGTTTGCTGTCGATGATAAAGAGGGGAAAGCTATATCGGTATCGGTTGAAAATACCGAGGCTTGTCCTCGGTATTGCGGGATTACAATACGGGATGTAAAAGTGACAGAGAGTCCCGAATGGCTGCAGCAACGATTATTGGCGATAGGTTTGCGGCCTATCAATAATGTTGTAGATATTACCAACTTTCTATTGCATGAAACCGGGCAACCTTTGCATTGTTTCGATTTGAATCATATCGAGGGAGGAAAGGTTATTGTAAAAACACTTCCGGAGGGGACTAAGTTTGTAACCCTGGATGGTATCGAACGTTCTTTGTCGGATCGAGATCTGATGATTTGTAATGAAAAAGAAGGAATGTGCATTGCCGGGGTGTTCGGCGGTCTGAAATCGGGTGTAACCGAACAAACAACGGATGTATTCCTTGAATCGGCATATTTTAGTCCGATGTGGGTGCGTAAGACGGCACGTCGTCATGGGCTTAATACCGACTCTTCATTCCGTTTTGAAAGAGGTGCTGATCCTAATAATTTGATCTATGTACTTAAACGTGCGGCATTATTGGTGAAAGAGTTGGCCGGAGGAAGGATAACGGGAGAAATCGTAGATGTGTATCCGAACAAAATCGATAATTTCAGGGTAGAGCTCAGCTATGACCGTTTGAACAGTCTTGTCGGTAAGGTGATTCCTCAAGATATGGTAAAAAGTATTCTCTCCAGCCTTGAAATTGAAATCTTAGATGAAAAAGATGGAGTTCTGACATTGAGTGTTCCTACTTATCGGGTAGATGTTCAAAGAGATGTCGATGTTATAGAGGACATTCTCCGTATATATGGATATAATAATGTCGAATTTACAGATTCTGTACATTCTAATCTTTCATACAAAACGATGACGGATGAGAATCATCGGTTGTATAATTTGATTGCAGAACAGTTGACCGGATGCGGATTCAATGAAATCATGAATAATTCGTTGACAAAAAGTGCCTATTATGCCTCTTTGACGACTTATCCTGAAAAGAACTGTGTTCCGCTTCTTAATCCGTTGAGTAATGATCTCAATGTTATGAGACAAACTTTACTTTTCGGAGGGTTGGAGAGTTTAGCTTATAACATCAACCGTCGCCGGCCGGATTTGAAATTCTACGAATTCGGGAATTGTTATAATTATGATGCGGATGCCGATACGTCTAAAAATGCACTGGCATCTTATTCGGAAGCGCAGCATCTCGGCTTATGGATTACGGGTAATCGTGTATCGGGAAGTTGGGCACATCCGGATGAAAAATCTTCGGTATTCGAGCTGAAAGGGTATGTAGAGAATATCTTTGTCCGTTTGGGTGTCGATATGAAAAAATTACAATTTTCTCAGATTTCAGACGATATATTTGATGCTGCGTTGGTTTATACGATGCGGAACGGTGGAAAAATTCTTGCGAAGTTCGGATTAGTCTCGAAAAAAATATTGAAATCGTTCGATATTGAAACTGAGGTATCTTATGCTGAAATGAATTGGACTCTCCTTGTAAAAGAAGCCGTAAAAAATAAAGTCACATTTAGTGAAATTTCTAAATTTCCTCCCGTGAAACGGGATTTAGCGTTATTGGTCGATGCTTCCGTACAGTTTGCCGAAATAGAGAAGGTTGCTTATGACACTGAACGTAAACTGTTGAAAGACGTGTACCTCTTCGATGTTTATGAAGGAAAGAATCTGGAATCAGGAAAAAAATCTTATGCTGTTTCTTTCATTCTGCAGGATGAAACCAAGACATTGAATGATAAGCAAATCGAATCGATAATGAACCGGATTATTGGTAATTTGCAACAGAAGCTTAATGCGAAACTCAGATAATTGTTTATATAAATAAGAAATATAAGAATAAAATACAATGGGAAGAGCGTTTGAATATCGTAAAGCCAGAAAGTTAAAGCGCTGGGGAAACATGGCGCGTACATTTACAAAATTAGGTAAAGAAATTTCGATTGCCGTGAAGGCCAGCGGTCCTGATCCCGATGCTAATCCGCGTTTGCGTGTTCTTATGCAGAATGCTAAGGCTGCCAATATGCCGAAAGAAAATGTGGAGCGTGCGATTAAAAAGGCGACATCAAAAGATGAGGGCGATTATAAAGAAATCGTTTATGAAGGATACGGACCTTTCGGTATCGCTATTGTAGTAGAAACTGCGACAGATAATCCTACCCGTACCGTTGCCAATGTGCGTAGTTATTTCAATAAATTCGGCGGATCGTTAGGAACCAGCGGTAGTTTATCTTTCCTTTTCGATCATAAGAGCGTGTTTAAGATTAAGGCTAAGGAAGGGGTTTCTCTTGAAGATCTTGAACTTGAACTTATTGATTATGGAGTAGATGAACTTGAAGCCGACGGGGAAGAGATTGTTTTATACGGAGAGTTCGAATCGTTCAGCAACATTCAGAAATATCTTGAAGAAAATGGATTCGAGATAGAAAGTGCTGAGTTTGAACGTATTCCGAATGATACTAAAGAAGTGACGGAAGAGCAGCGTGCTTCAATTGAAAAACTGCTTGAAAAGTTTGAAGATGATGAAGACGTTCAGAATGTTTTTCATAATATGAAAGAAGCTGACGATGAAGAATAACACCCTTTGGGGCTTAAGATATAAAAAGAGGTCTTTTAAGGCCTCTTTTTGTGTTCTTTATAGGAGAAGCTCTTAGAATTCAAAACCGAGTTTTATAGATATTCCGTTGATTGCCATATTATTTCAATAAATCTGTATAGGGAATATACCTCTTTGAAATCAAGAGAGTTAGAAGAATTACCTCGTTTTGGGGTAATGAGTTGGCAACCGTTCTAATTGCCGTGGTCTGCATCGCTTTGCTTGTTTAGGTAACTCTTATGGATGCAAAGATAATGCTTTCTCTAACAATATAAGAATGATGCTGATAAAAATCCAATATAAATTTTAGCCAGCATCATTCTTATTACATCAATCCTATTACATCAATCTCCATAGAAATAATCCGCCGTAGCTCCGCCATCCACCAGAAAATCCGTACCTGTGATAAATGCTCCCCGGTTGCTCATCAGCAGTTCGGCGACATTCGCCACTTCGTCTGCCGTGCCGGGGCGTCCTGCCGGGCATCGGGCAAACATATCCTTGTAGAAATCTCCACGCGGCCCGTTGAACTCGTCGAGAGCAAGCGGCGTGACGATAATGCCGGGCGAAATGGAATTGATGCGTGCGCCACGCTTGCCCCACCTGACGGCCTCTGCCATTACCCGCTTCACGTTGCAACGCTTCGCCAATTGATAAGCGTGGAGCGTATCGCGGATGTTGCGGGGTTGCAGGATTTCGAGGCTCAACAGTTCCTCGGTAGGTGTGCAGGCAAGTTGCCTGTCTTCGTCCGGAGTAAGCGCAGGCAGGCGATGTCCCGACTGGCTGGAAATCGTTACGCCCACGCCGCCCGGCTTGATGACTTTCCCCACTTCTTCCAACAGGACAGCCGTGCCGTACAAGTCTACTTTCAGTATGGTTTCGACGGAAGCCTGCGAGGGCGAAACTCCGGCGGCATTGACGAGCATTGCAATCTCTCCGTATTGCCGTGCCGTATCTATCAGACTTAGGATAGAACTCCGATTGGACAAATCCATTGCGACCGGAACGGCATCGAAACCGACCTTGTTCATCGTATCGGCAACCGCCTCCGCATTTTCCAACCGTTTATCACCGATGACAATCTTCATTCCATATCCCATGCGCCGGGCAATCGCCATTCCGATTTGTCCGGCACCGGTAAGTATCATTACGTCTTTCATCTTCGCATGGTTTAATCATCCAATTTGCTCAACCAGTTCTTCACGCTTTGCCGCGCCTGATCCCGTTTGTTCTGCGCCGTAGCTCCACGCACCGCCAGCCCTTTCAGCACCGTAGCGCCTTTGCAGGCTGACTTCAACTTATTTTCCGTGGCGGACAGTCCGCTACCCTCGTGGGTGCAGAAGGGGATGACGGTCTTGCCCTGCCAGTCGTGCTTTTCGATAAAGGTATATACGGGCATCGGCATGTCGCCCCACCAGTTGGGATAACCGATGAAGATGATGTCGTAATCCTCCACTGCGGCATCGCCTTGAATGGCGGGACGGGCATGGGCGTTCAATTCCCGCTTGGCGACCTCCGTGCATTCCGTGTAGTCATCGGGATAAGGGGTGACGGGCCGGATGTGGAAAAGGTCGCCGCCCGTTTCTGCGGCAATCATTTCGGCGATGATGTGGGTATTGCCTTTTTCGATGTGCCCAACGGCGTAGTTCTCTCCGGCACGTGAGAAGAAGGCCACGAGTATTTTCTTGTTGTTTTCCATACGTTGTTCCTTTCTTTGATTAGTTTGTGTGCACGATGTAATTGGCAACATGGCAAGCAGCATCGTGAGCAGGGTTGCTATTTTCTGTTTCATAAGGATGTCATTTTAATGTCCGTTTGAAGAACTCCGTCAGTTTCTCCACCGCAGGATTGACGGCTCCGGGTTTATCGTAAAGGTCGATGTGCGAATAGCCCGGCACGGTGAATACCTCCTTGTCCTTGCCCGGCAAGGCATGGTAGAAGCGTTCCGTCTGCCATTCGGAATCGGCTTTCTCGCCTACCACAAGCAACACGGGCTGTGTCAGCAGGTAGATGTTCTCGATGGCGGAGAATGCCATCTTCGTGGCTTGGCTGCGACGCAGGTAGAAGTTGTCGGCACGGGGATGCCACGCACGGGCGGTGCGGTAGTATTCATATCCCTCACGGAAGGATGGTGCGGTGTTTTCGTCCGGTTCGGGACACATGTACACTTTCATCAGTTCCGCGCCGCGGGCTTCTCGGGTACGCTGTTCGGATACGTCTTCCAGCAGTCTGATTTGTTCCTCCACACTCCGTCCGCGCAGCCAGCTTTCCCGGTTGGCAGCACCGATGTCGGCGGCACTCACTCCGGCAACGGCACGAATGCGACGTTCGGTCGGGGCAGTGGCAATGACATATCCGCCTCCTGCACACAAGCCCAGCGCACCGATGCGCCGCTCGTCCACGAAGGGAAGCGTAACCAGATAATCCACAGCATAGCGGATGTCCTCCACCCGTTCGTATGGCGCTTCCGACCAATGGGGCGTGCCGCCGCTTTCCCCGGCATAGGTCGCATCGAAAGCAAGGGTAACAAAGCCTTTCTCCGCCAGGCGGTAGGCGTACAGCCCGGCCGACTGTTCCTTGACGCTTCCGGCAGGGTGGATGCTGAGGATGGCTGGATAGCGTTTCGCCCCGTCGAAATCTTTCGGCAGGAAAAGGTTGCCGACCAACACGATATTATTACTCCGCAGGAATGAAACCTTGCGGACGGTCACGCCGCTTGCCGTATCGACCGGTGTCACGACATAGCTTTCCGTTTGCGGCACTCCCGGAAGCCCGTCATTCTGTTGTGCCACGGCTCCCGATGCGGCGAGCAACAAGGCGAATGTAGATAGGATAATCGTTTTCATATCTTCTCGAATTTTATTTTATATCAAGTCGTTTTATCACTTTCGCAGGATTACCTCCTACGATGGTATTCGGTTCAACATCTTTGGTGACAACCGCACCGCCAGCCACCACTGCATTTTCGCCAACAGTTACACCCGGCAAAATAAGAGAACGTCCGCCAATCCATGCTCCTTTCTTGATGACAATTGGCTTATGAAGTACCCATTCACGCTTTGCAAAGTCATGATTGGTTGTTACAAGCATTACATTGGGGCCAATCTGTACGCCGTCCTCAATGGTAATGCCGCCACACGACATCATGCTGCAATTGTAGTTGATAAAGACATTCTCGCCAACTTCCAATCCGCTTGCCATGTCGATATGAAACGGCTGTACAATGTTGGACGTTTCAGGTAATTGTATTCCCAACTTTTCTATTATCACATCATGCAGTTCCCAACAAGTACGCGGGATGCAGTTTATTTCTTCACATTTTTTCCATGTGTCAGCGATTAAAGTTGCAGCCGCTGCATATTCCGGGTCATTCATGCTGACGGGTTCTCCGTTCCGCATCATGCTTATTATATCTTTCTTCACCTCATTCATTGTTCTGATATTACTATTTTAATAAACAGAGGCTGTGGCTTTGGTCATCAGCCAACGCCAGTCCTCCTTTCTAAAATCAATGTCAAGTTGCAGATTCCATGTATGTCGTTTCCCTCCAAACACAGCCGCATTGACTTCGCTTTTGCCTGTGCAGTTGGCTTGCCTGCCATTGACCTTGATGTCCAGCCGTGTGTCGTTGCACGAATAATAATTCAATGTTCCATTGGCTATGTAGCGTTGAAATTCCTGTTTGGATTGTCTCATGCCAGTCATGTGTACAAGTACAAAACCATTGTCAAGTAAACGCCCAAGCCCAGTGGTGTCCTTGTCTATCATACAACGGTACAGTTCCCGATAGCATCGGCTTATTTCAGCCTTGTCGGTTTCCATATTATCCATTGCCATTGAAAAGGGAATGAACAGGAGGAAGGCATTAAGCCAACGGCGGAACGGAAGAATAGACAAAATGCTGTTCACGTTCTGCAATCCACCAACGCCCGTCCATTTTCACATATTTGTCATAGTAACGGACGGCGTGTAATGTCAGTTTGTCTTTCCCGTTCTCTTCCGTAACCAGTGTGGCTATCGCATAGCAGATTCCGTTGGCATGGTTTTCGTCCACGAAGTCCACCACTTGCTGCCCATTCTGGTGGAACGAAGCCTTTGCCGCCCCGAATGCCTTGTACTGCGCAATCATATCTTCCACATTGTTAATGTCCATACCCAGTTTCTCACCGAAATACACTTTCAGTTTTACATCCGGGCGGAAGATTTCACGATAATAATCTTGGTTGTTCTTGTCCGATTCGGTTGCATAGCGGTCTACTAAATCCTTCAACGCCATGCGGTCTTCTAATTCTTGTTTCATTATATTATCTGTTTATTGTTCACGCTGCAAAGTTAGACGGTATCTCCCGATTCACTATTATACAAAACACGGACGGTCTTCACATATCCACTGATTTTTATTTTAGTTATAATCAGCACTTTGTAAAGGATGATATAAAACACGGATATACTTCACCAAAACACAGATTTTACATCGTTGCGTATGGCAAAGCCGATGAAGTTCATTACCTTTGTCTCGGCAACCCTCAAATGATGACGATATGGAAAAGACCTTATTGAATATAGAAACGGTGATGGACTATGACGATATGCTCGGTGTGGAAACCCTGCATCCGCAGGTGAGCGTGATTGACCTCTCAAAAGCGAAGCCGATGCGGCACATGCGGCATACATTCAGCTTCTACGTGGTGTTTCTGAAAGATGAGAAGAATTGCGACCTGATTTATGGCCGTCAGCGGTACGATTACCAAAAAGGCTCGGTGGTTTGTCTGGCTCCGGGGCAAGTCATCGGCATTGAGGACACGGGCGAGGAGTTCCAGCCCCAAGGCTATGCGCTGTGTTTCCATCCCGACCTCATCCGTGGCACGAACCTCGGACGCAACATCAAGGAATACACGTTCTTTTCTTACGAAGTCAACGAGGCGTTGCACCTTTCGGAACGGGAGCGCGTCACGTTCATTGATTGCCTGACGAAGATACAGGAAGAACTGCAACACTCCATCGACCGTTTGAGCAAACGCCTGATAGCTAACAATATCGAGTTGCTGCTCAACTATTGCCTCCGTTTCTATGAACGCCAGTTCATCACTAGGCAGGATGCCAACCGCGACATCCTGACCCGCTTTGAGGCATTGCTTGACAACTATTTCACGGGTGACAATGCCTTGCAGAAAGGATTGCCCACCGTGAAATACTGCGCTGGCGAACTATGCCTTTCACCCAACTACTTCGGCGACTTAATCAAGAAAGAAACAGGCAAGACCGCCTTGGAGTGCATCCAAAACAAAATCATCGGCATAGCCAAAGAGCAACTGTTGCTCCCGACACGTTCCATCAGCCAAATAGCCTACGGTCTTGGTTTTCAATATCCACAGCATTTCACGCGGGTATTCAAGAAAGCAACGGGAATTACGCCAAATGAGTATAGAGGAAAGAATTAAGATATCATTATCGTTTGACCAACGGGATTCAGCAAGCTGGTTTTGGTCTGCCCAAAACACAAACTTGCTACCCTCCCGTTGGCATTGCTTACAATCCCAATCCTTTGTCTGTTCTGTGCGGTGCAACCGTCCTCCTAATGGACGAAAACAGTTTGTCGAATTGCTCCTTGAACCACTCGCCAATCAGTTGCCCATTGATGGCAAGCGCAAGTTTGGACCTGTCTTTCGGGTCTTTCACCACTTGGAATCCCGCCCTTTCAGTCGTGAACTTCCGCCTGTGTTCCTCCGAATAGAGTTCACCCTCGT
>ERZ857922.1505-NODE-1505-length-28165-cov-7.322625_pt1 | contig 28165 bp, 34 predicted proteins | sample MGYA00519579_ERZ857922 | MGnify/ENA primary metagenome ERZ857922 (study PRJEB31778, sample SAMEA3449375) | human gut metagenome | biome: human gut; feature: human-associated habitat; material: faeces | place: United Kingdom | collected 2010/2012 ... | reverse complement strand
TAATATTAACAAGTAGAATTATTTAATTATATATAATTCTACAAAATTCTATAATAAATTGCCAAAAAATATTGACGATGTTAAAATTATCTTGTATAATAAGAAATATAAGATTGGAATTAAATGGAATATGTTAATACTGATTACGAATTGATTTATACCAATTACGAATTAGGTATTGACTTTTATTGAAACTTAATTATTAATGTAATTAGTGGTTAATTGTGCTGATATTAGTCGAAATTTGGTTGAACGCTAGTAATAATTGCATTTTATCATATTTTATCTGAAAATGTAATGATTTATTCTATGCTAATTAAAGGGAAAAATACTATGAAAAAAAAGAAAATATTGAAATTTGGAATTTTGTTTTTTATTATGATTATATTTATTTTTGGTATCCCTATTGTTATTAATGAGTTATATAAAATCAATAGTGGATATAAAACATTATGGAATACAGCAGATGTTTTATCTTATTATGGTGCTATTTTGCAAGGCACATGTAGTATGGCAGCATTATATATTACTATCTCATATACAAGAAAACAGATTAAATTTGAGCATTTTGAAAGCATTGAAAATGAAAAAATTAAGAATATTGAGCAAGTTTTTTCAAATTTCGTAGAGGTACTTTATCCATTAAAGTTATTTAAAATTAAGTTGCTATATGGAAATGAAGAGAGGTGCACTGATAAATTTTTGAAAGAACTGTTGTTGTATCAAGTCGATTTAAAAATGACAAGCAATAAAATGAAATGTTTCACTAATTTTGATCAATATAGTTATATGTTAAATTTACTAGATGAATTATTGGAACTTTCAAGTATCTTGATTGAGTATGCGGACAGTCTGTATATATGCTATAACAAAATTAGGAGTGCTAAAGATAAAAATGAAAAAGAAACTAAATCTGTATATAAAGATATAGATATAATATGTGATAATTTACAGGTGCTTACAAATATCAATTATCAAAATATATTAGATTCAAAAAAGAAAGCATTTTTTCAATTAGAAAAAAATTTAGAGAGTGATTTATTGCAAATAATTGATACATAAACTATAGGGAGGTATTTTGAGGGGAATTAGTGTGAGAGAATCAAACAATATTACATAATCAACAATGTCAGTTACTTTTATTTCTATTTTTGCTGACGTTATAAATGATAGAATGGAGATTAAAATGGATCAGAATGTTAAAAAATATATTTCAATAAGTAAACTTAGTAAGGAGAAACAACCAGAACTTTTTGAAAAAGAAGGTAAAGGATATTTTTACATTCATCATGGAGCACAGACATGTGTTTGTCATAATGGAGAGCCAATGTGCTATTTAGGGTATGTTGAGTTTGCGCCTTTGCGAAGTAGGGGGAATCATTATCATTGTAAAAAACATGAGAATATATGTATTATTTCTGGAACAGTAAAAGCTAGATTTATTTTACCAAATAAATCAGAAGAAGTATATGAAATAATACTAGAACAGGGAGATATTGTACATATTATTCCTGGTTGTGCACATAGTTTCCTTTCTGAACTTGGAGCTGTAGCTTTAGAGTTTTCACCAGAAAAGTATGAAAAAACAGACACTATTAGATGTAGTTTTAAATGGGAAGAAGAAATTCATTAACTATGCAAAAATTTACTTTTGATGAGATCAATACTATTGTGGCAAAAAAGTTCAAGGAAAATGAAATGACTTTTGTATTTTCTTTTCTAACAAATCAAATTGGTCTTGAGAATGATATTCATATAAAAAACAAGATACTTCTCTTAAAAGCTGAATGTTATCAAAGAATCGGGAAGTTAAAAAGTGCACAATTAGTATTGCAGAGTATAGATAATAAGTTTCTTACCAGAGATGAAAGTATCAATGTTGAAATACTACAATTAAAAGTTTTTTTTCAACAAGGCGACTGGAATCAAGCACTGAATACGTCAAAAATACTTATTGATCAATATAAGGCAACGAAGGAAAATATTTTATGGCGTACGTCGATGTTATACGCAATTAAGAATATAGGAAATGAAAGTGAGAAGTATAGCGAAAAGCATAAGGATATAATTGAATGTAGTGGATTTCAAGAAGCAAATAATATAGTATATACTAAAACCATACCATTTATTTTGAAAAATAGTAATACCTTAGGAGTATCTCTGTTAAAAGTTATTTCTCCTGTAGAAAATGCAAAAGAAATTTATTTAAAATCAAATATTAATTTTGATACAAAAAAAAGAATTGGGAGTAGACTAAAGAGTTTTTGCCAAGCGATTCTAATTGAATCTTTTATTGAATGGGATTATGGTAATAAATATGATGCATACAGATTAGCAATATTGACAGGTTTGTGCATGGCATTTTCTCAAATAACTTTAAATGCAGAAGGTATAGGCGAAATTATTAAGTTATTTATTCGTAAATATAAGCTCTTGATTTCTATAATAAGATTAGCATTGAGTAAGTCTGAAGAAATGTTTTATTTAAGTGCACAGAAATACGAAGATTTTATACTAATTAAAAGCGCTTATATTGATGCACTTTATGAGTTTGAAAATATTACTGCTAATGATATAATGGACTCTGAAAAAGAAACTATTAGTATATGTATGGAGAGTAACGTAAATGAAACAACAGAGAAATTGCCTGGCAAACAACTTAATAAGTTTAAATAATCAAAGGGTGAACTATAAAATAAAGGACTATGAATATGAAGTATAATACCTTTAAAGAACTCTCCTTTTTTAAGGGCAAAAGAGTATTTATAACTGGTCATACTGGATTCAAAGGTTCGTGGCTTTGTCGAATCCTTATTGATGCTGGTGCAATAGTTACAGGTTATGCGCTTGAGCCAGTAGCTGGTTTTTCTTTATTTGAGTTAAGTGGTATTAAAGAAGAAATCAACCACAATATTGGAGATATTAGGAATTTAAAAGAACTAGATAGAGTTGTGAAAGAATGTCAGCCAGATATTGTAATTCATCTTGCTGCGCAACCAATTGTAAAGTACGGCTATGATAATCCAAGGGAAACATATGAGATTAATGTCATGGGATTAATTAACCTTTTGGAGTGTATAAGAAGACTAGATTGTGTAAAATCCGTACTAAATGTGACAACAGATAAAGTTTATTTAAATTATGGATATGATTATGTTTATGAAGAAGAATGTGCTTTAGATGGATTTGATCCGTATTCTAATAGTAAATCTTGCTCAGAACTTGTGACTCATAGTTATAGAAATTCTTATTTATCAAATATGGGTGTTGCCATATCAACTGTAAGGTCAGGTAATGTAATAGGTGGAGGAGATTTTACTATGGGTAGAATAATTCCAGATTGTGTATATTCAGTTATAAATAACGAGAAAATTGTATTAAGAAATCCTAATTCTGTCAGGCCATACCAACACGTTTTAGACCCCCTTTTTGCATACTTGTTAATATGCTTCAAACAATACGAAAACAATTTGTTGGGTGGGGAATATAATATCGGTCCTGTAAGTAACGAATGTAAATCAACCATAGAAATTATAAACCTTTTCAGTAAAAAATGGGGAGAAAATATAAAATATATTTATAATACATCTAAAACATTTCATGAAGATGAATATTTAAGATTAAACTGTTCTAAAATTAAAGAAATAATGGGATGGAAACCTATTTGGAATATTGACATTGCCGTTGAGAAAGTGGTGGAATGGACACGTAATTGGATAAATGGAGGAGATATGAAGATATGCATGAGAGAGCAAATAAATGAGTATAAAAACACTTTGTTTGTGTAAAAAGTACTAATAACTTTCATTCTATCATCACATAACAAATCGCAAATATTTTTATGTTACCAAATAGGAGGACTGCAATTAATGTACGAAAAAATTATGATATTTGGCTGTTGTGGATGCGGAAAAACAACTCTATCAAAAAAAATTCAGGAAATTACGCATCTTCCACTTATACATTTAGATTTATTAAATTGGAAAGAAGATTGGCAATCGATTTCTCCTATAGAATTTAATTCTCTATTAGAAAAGGAACTTAAAAAGCCATGTTGGATTATTGAAGGCTTATATACTAATACTATAGAAAAAAGGATTAATTATTGTGATACAATAATATATATGGATTTTTCAAGATGGGTATGTTTGTATAATGTTATAAAAAGAGTAATAAAAAACTATGGAAAAAGTCGTAATGGTATGCCAGCCAACTGCCCAGAAAAATTTGACTACAAATTTTTAAAATGTATTTGGAATTATAACAAAAAATATCGCAAAAAATACTTGTCAATGCTAAAAAATATTGATAATAAAAATGTTTTTATTTTGAGAAATAGAAAGGAATGCCAACATTTAATTTATAAAATAAAATGAATTACGTTGACGTTTTGAATCCTCGTGTTCCAAACAATTTTTTATGCCGAAAACACACGTATTTGCGATGTTTCCAACATAAAGCTTTTTGCAGAACTCCAATTTGAGATTAAAAACAGTTGTAAATCGAAAGTGAAATCACAAAATGTTTGTAATTTGAACCCCCCATATTCCAAATGTTATTCAATAGAAACACCATGTTTTATGGTGAATTCTTCTTCTGCTCGGCATGGTGTTTTATATTTTATCATCGAATGAGGTCTTTCATGATTGTAAAGTGACATGTATTTGTCAACGGTTCGCTTAAAGCTTTTTCAGAAGTAAAATCAGTACGATATAGTGATTCCCGTTTTAAAGAACTGAAAAATGATTCCATAACAGAGTTATCATATGGCGTATAGTGATTTGAGAAGCTTTGAATATTTTTGAATAACTTTATTGGAGGAAGAAATTTCTTGATTTCGAATTATAAAATTTTGTAATTAATTGAAATTTATCTTGAAATTATGTAATTATGTGGTATAATATAAATTGGTATTAGAGCTTATGGTAAAACCATGATTTCCTTTTGGAAATAACGTAACTAAAAATCGTAAGATTATTTTGTCTCTTTTTTGAGGGTTGTTTGATTGTACATAGAAGCTCTAATACTTTTTTATTTGGAGGTATTAATGGATAATTTAAAAATAAATAAATTAAAAGATCAAATATGGGTAACTCGTATTTCTAGGGTAAATGCCGAAGCACGGCTACAAAATAAAGAAAAATTTGTACAAGGAATTAATGTGTATTATTCATGCGTTACAATTGTTTATTCCATATTATCATATGTTAATCATGACGATTCATTAAGCCTTGTAACAATTTTTATGACAATTTCATTATTAATTACAATAATGCATCTAAATGCCCAGAATTTTAGTGGACAAGCTCATGAATTTAGAGATAATTATACTGAGTTTCAAAAATTGGAACTTGAATTGGATAATATCGAATTAAATAGTACTGTTGATTTAAAAGATATTGAAGAAAGGTACTGTGATTTGTTGAAAAAATATAATAATCATATTAGTTTTGATTATTATAAAACTATGATGAATAGTACAGTAGAATTTCGTGCTATGAAGAATTGGACGAAATATAAAGAGGTAAAGTATTATTTTGGTGTCATTTGGAGAAAAGCATTATCATTTATGTTAATAATTTTGCCGATAATACTCTATATAGTGAAAGGAAAAATTATTAATGTATGCATATAAGGCATGGAAAATATTTTATACAAAGAAACACTTGAAAGCTATTTATTATGAAAAAGTACGAAAAAAACCTTCAATTGGATTAGATAAAATCTCCCCATCAAAATTTGAAAAAGAATTAGACAATAATATTGATATTATTTTACGTAAAGTGAATAATGATACGTATAAATTTACTAAATATAAACAGCTTTTATTTTTAAAAGGAGAGAAAAAATATCCAAGAAGTGTATGTGTACCTACTTTGCGTGATAAACTAACTATTACGATTTTAAATGAATTAATTATAGAGATTTATGGTAGTAAATGTGTAACAAAAATGCCTCAAGTAATAATCAATGATATAGTAACACAAACTTCTAATTATAGATATTTCATAAAAATTGATATAAGTACATTTTATTCTTCAATAGATCAAACAATATTAATCAATTTTCTCAAGAAAAAAATCAGAAAACCGCAAGTATTAAATTTAATAATTAAAGCGATTAGAACTCCAGCTATTACTTATCCAATTAAAATTCGTAATGATACTCTAAATAGAACTTCAGGTATTCCTGAGGGATTAGCAATTTCTAATTCACTGGCAAATATTTATTTATCATCTTTAGATGAAAAATATGGTTTCAATGAGGAAATTGCATATTGGAGATATGTTGACGATATATTAATTTTTACTAATGATAAAAGTTTTTTAACTGTTAAAGAACAAATTGAAAGTGATCTAAATAAGTTGAAACTCAATATTAATGATAAAAAAGATGAAGGAAGAATTGATATTGGTTTTTCTTATCTTGGTTATCAAATTTCAAAAGATTTAGTTAGTGTTCGTGAAAGTAGTATCTTGAAAATAGAGCAATCACTTGAAGATTTGTTTAGACATCATAAGAATTATAACTTTAAACTGTTCGAATGGAAACTGAATTTAAAAATTACAGGTTTTATTACAAATAAACATAAATACGGTTGGATGTTTTTCTTTTCTCAAATTACGGATATTAGATTATTATTTCATTTGGATGATTTGGTACGTAAATTTTGCTTACGATACAAAGTTAAAGAAAAATTAATACCCAAAAGATTTGTTAGAACATATTATGAAATTAGAAAATCATTGTATAAAACCACATATATTCCAAATATTGATAGATATTCATTACAACAGAAAATTGATATATTAAGTGATATTTATGGATTTAATATTAGTAAATTATCAAACAATGAAATAGAACTTCATTTTAATAATGTTATCTCCAAGGAAATAGAAAGTATTGAAAAAGATGTACAACCTATATCTTAATTAATGATTTTTTATATGGTATTAAAGATTTTAACGCTATATGAATCCTCAAGTCCAAATGGCGTTAACTTTTTGTCGGGAAAACCTTTATTATATGGAATTTCCGGCATTTTTTATTATTGGAATTTTTAAAGCTAATATGAAAAACAGTTGAATTTCAGAATAAAACATTAAAAAGTTAAAATCGACTCCAATATTTCGCTAAACCATGTCATCTATTTTGTCAGAGCTTTACATCATGCACTGACAAAATAGATGACAGTGCCGTAAAGCCCGTATCTACGGGCTTTTTTCGTGTTTTGAGGGCGAAAAAAAGAGATAAAAAACCATAGATGCTTTTGGGCGATTTTGGGCAACTTGAGGGATTTGAACCGACACGAAAGGAAAAATGAAAAAAATAAAAGCAGATTTGAGAAAGAAAAACTCAAGTCTGCCTTTTTTGTATATGTAGAAAAAATAAAGCCGTTTTTGTTGCTTATCCACAAGAGGAAAAGCAAGATCAAGAACGGCTTTTTTTATTGTCTGAAAGAAGGGATGCAGAATGTGGAAGTAAGAAATAATAAAAAAATGAAAATTGGAGGGAAATAAATTTGGTATACAATGAAAAAAAGGTAGAACTGCTTCGGCAGAGATATCCAAAAGGCACAAGAATATGCCTTGACAGTATGGAAAACGATCCGTTTCCAATACCGCCAGGCTCTAAAGGAACAGTAGATTTTATAGATGACGCAGGAAATCTAATAATGAAATGGGACAGCGGAGGTTCACTGTCGCTGATACCCGGAGAGGATAAGTTCCATACAATAAGTCAGGAAGGGACAGAAGAAATGAATATTAAGGAAAGGATCAAGGCATTTGACAAATCGAATTCTCCGTTATATATAGTTGATCACGATGACGGCAGGTTCAGTCTGTGCCTTCAGCTTAAGGAATACGGTCAGGAGGCTTTTAATGCTTATGCAGAAGAGATAGGCGATCCTGTTACGGAGGATGGACAATTCTATACACATGGAAACGGATATGAGTGGGAAACAGTATTTCGCAGAGCCTTTGCAGATGAACCTAATCTAAGTAAGATTTATTTTGACTGTGAGGCAGGCGGATTTTTCTGTTATGCAGATAGTCTGTCACTAATGGAGGACTTAGGGAGTCGATTCAAGGCTATGATAGACGATACTGAAGGCTTTGCCAATCTTGTGTCATCGGCGCTTAAAGAAGCCAATCAGGATCAAATTGAAGAAATAACGGAAGAAGTACAAATGGATATGTCAATGTAAGCGGTAAGGTCAAAAAAGACTTAACCGCTTTTTGGTACCTAAAAGCAGAAAGGAGAAGATATGAATGATTCGTGTGTTTGAAGCATTTGCGGGAATCGGAGGATTCCGAAGCGGATTGGAAAGAGTAGGAGGATTTAAAATAGTAGGTTGGTGTGAAATTGATAAGTTTGCGCAAAAGGCTTACAGAATATTATTTGACACAGGAAAAGAGGAATTTTATGAGGACATCACAAAAATCGATTACAGAACAATGCCGGATTTTGACTTGCTCGTTGGAGGCCCGCCATGCCAAAGCTGGTCATATGCAGGACTCAGAAAAGGGTTTGAGGATGACAGAGGAAATATGTTCCTCGAATATATTAGAATCCTTGAAGCCAAAAAACCCAAGTATTTTGTGGCTGAGAATGTTGCCGGACTGCTTAGTCATTCGGAGGGGAGAAGCTACGGAATCATCCTTGAAAAGATTTGCGAATTGGGGTATAGCGTGTGCTGGCGTGTGCTTAACAGCGCAAATTTCGGAGTTGCCCAAGACAGGAAAAGAGTGTATCTTGTGGGATATCTTGGAGAAAGAAGCCCCATCGAAATATTGGCTTTCGGAGAAAGCGGCAATGAAGATAGCGCAGAAAGCGGAGAACAAGCAGAGCTAAAACAGTTAATAGGAGGAAGTCAGGGAACAAGAGTATATGATGCTGAAGGACTGGCGTCAACGCAGTGCAGCGGATCTGGAGGAATGGGAGGAAAAACAGGATTATACCTGATAGATATGAATCCGCCACCGAAGCTGACAGAAAAGGCAAGATGTATAACAACACGGCAGGACAGCGGAGTAAGTAAAAGAAAGGCAGAGCATTCAGCAGTATTTGTGGATTTGAATGAAAACCCTGAGATAACTGATAAGGCAAGGTGTCTGCATACACGGTATGATTTGGGAGTTACCAACGGTAAACATAAGGGGGAGCGTTCGGGAATATTGGTTGAAGAAGAACCGAGAGCGATAATAAATCCGTTTAAGGAGAAAACCCGTCAAAACGGCAGAAGAATAAAAGAGCCGAATGAACCGATGTTTACGCTTACAGTTACAGATAGGCACGGTATAGTTCATAGAGGAAGAATAAGAAGATTAATGCCCCTTGAATGCTGGCGTCTGCAGGCGTTTACGGATGAACAATTTCGTAAGGTTCAGGAATCCGGAATGTCAGATGCACAGCTGTATAAATTAGCCGGAAATGCAGTAACGGTAAATGTTATTGAGGCGATAGGAAGAAATCTGCTTGAATTTGATAAAGAAAGGGAGGGACAGAAATGAAGTTAAATGCCAATAAAAATGAACGAATAAGGATATAGTTTGGAGGATGTAGAAGAATATAATTACACATTGGAATGGAGATGAGTCAGATATGACAATGACAAGGATAGAAGCCCGGCAGCTGAGAAATATGGAAAACCATGAGGGATTGGTGATACAGGGCTGCGGAGGTGAACTTCGGGAATGGGTTGACGGAATAAATGAAATGCTGACAGAAGCGGATATTTTGAAAAACGGAAGTAGGTTTGAAAAATGCTACGCATTTAAAAATGAAAACTTAACATGTATGCTGTTTCCGTTTGAAGATGTGCAGCTTGATATAGGAAAGCTTGCAATGTGGAGATTGCAGACGCATGAGCAGTTCGGAGGAACATGGCTTTCAGATTATGTTCCAAACAGACTTGGAGGATTTATTTCAGAACAGAAAAAGCCTGAATGTTCACTAATAGGTCAAAACGGGAATGTATTTAATCTCATGGGGATAGCATCAAAAACGCTGAAAGAAAATAATATGGCAGATGAGGCAAAGGAAATGTATGAACGGATAACCTCCTCAGGCAGCTATGACGAGGCGCTATGCATAATAAGTGAATATGTAGAAATAACATCAATAGATGAATATGAAGGAGAAACAGAAGAAATGGGAATGGAGATGATGTAAATGGTATACTTATTTATAGGAATGGTGATAGGAGGTACGGCAGGATTGTTTACAGGCTGTCTGCTGACAACAGCCAAAGAAGCCGACAAGGAGATAGAAAGGCTTAATAAAGAGCTTAAAGAAAAAAATCAGATAAATAAATAATTATTTAAAGTCGTTTTGCCGACTGCAGAGTAAAATCTGTTGCTGGCAAAGCGGCTTTTTTTATTGTATAAACTTTTCTGCGGTCGGCAAACGCAGAAAGGAAGTAAATGAACAGCTTTATGTCATGGGTAGGAGGAAAGAAAGCATTAAGAGATGCGGTACTTGCAAGATTTCCACCGTTTTATGAAAGGTATATTGAGGTATTCGGAGGTGCAGGCTGGGTATTATTTCATAAACCGCCCGGAATGGATTTTGAGGTAATAAACGATTACAATTCAAATCTCGCCAATCTGTACCGATGTGTGAGAGATAAGCCGAATAAGCTGAAATACAAACTGAGATATGTTCTCAATTCAAGGGAGGATTTCAATTGGATATCAAGCTTACATAAAAACGGACTGTTTTCACGCTTCTATGATGTAGACAGGGCGGCAAAGTTCTATCAGCTGATAAGATACAGCTATGCAAGCAGTTTAGACAGCTTTGGAAGTCAGCCGCATTCAATATGGTCGGATTTTCCGCAGATAGATATGGCAAGCAGACGATTACAGAAGGTAGTGATAGAAAACCGAGATTTTGAAAAACTGATAAGGCAGTATGACCGTCCTGTGAGCTTTTTTTATTGTGATCCGCCGTATTTTGCAACGGAGAACTATTACAAGGATGTAGGGTTTAAAACAGCGGATCATGTAAGGCTGCGTGACAGTCTGTTGGATATCAAGGGAAAATTCCTTGTGTCCTACAATGACTGTCCTGAGATACGGGAGATATGGGATAAACCGAATATTCACATTGAAGAAATAAGCAGACTGAACAATCTGGCACAGAGATATGAGGGCGGCTGTATGTATGAGGAGTTATTTATATCAAATTACGATATGAGTGAGAGAAGGAATATGATAAAACAGTTCTCACTTTTTGATGAAGAAAACGGAGGTTAAGTATATGAAAGAAAAGAATGAAATTACAGGGTATGCAGAGGTTGAAAACGGAATGATCCATATACCGAAGGTATATATGCCGGAGGGAGTGAAGCTGAAATTCAGATTAGAACTGGACGGAGAATTTGAAATAGCGCTTTTTCTTGATAAGGCTGAAGATGAGGACAACTGAAACGGAGTGTTAGGATATGAATGATATAAAGGTGTTTGAAAACAGTGAATTCGGTAAGTTAGAGGTATTATGGGAAAATGGAAAAGAATATTTTCCTGCTAAGAGATGTGCAGAAATACTGGGATATTCTAATCCGCATGAAGCAGTACGCAGGCATTGTAAGGGGTGCGTGAAACGCTCACTCCTAACAAACGGAGGTAAACAAGAGAAAAAATTTATTTCAGAAGGAGATCTATATCGTCTGATAGTAAGATCAAAACTGGAATCTGCACAACGATTTGAATCATTTGTTTTTGATGAGGTGCTTCCGACAATACGCAAATACGGAATGTATGCAAATGCGGAAGTCCTTAAAAAAATGATATGTTCGCCTGAAAATGTGATACAGATATGTACAATGCTTGTGAATGAGCAGAAGAAAAATAAGAAGCTTGAAGCTGATAATGCCAAGCTTGCCGAAAAGTGCGGTTATCTTGATAAGATACTGCAAAGTAAAAATGCAATACCCGTAACAGTAATAGCTAAAGATTACGGAATGTCGGCACAGGTGTTCAATGATCTGCTTCATTTTCTGGGGATACAGTATAAGCTGAAAAGCGGGACATGGGTATTGTATCAGAAGTATGCAGACTGCGGATATACAAAGTCAAAGACATATCAGTATGACGAGGATAAGACAACGGTTCATACATATTGGACTCAGTCGGGAAGAATATTTCTGTATGATTATTTAAAAAAGTACGGATATCTGCCTGTGTGTGAACGTCAGTCATGAAAATGTAAAGGAGAAATAAAATATGAAAGTAAAAGCAGCGATAAACAAAATAGTGTACAAACCTGAATCAACGGTAAAGGCATATGCAAGCGTATCATTTGACGGAGCGTTTGCAGTACACGGAATAAAGGTGTGTGAAAATGAAAAGGGGAGATTTGTATCAATGCCGTCTATGCCGTATAAGGACAGAAACGGAGAAACCAAATACAGTGATACATTTCACCCAATATCCAAAGGAGCAAGGGAAGCTCTGAATCAATCAGTGCTGAATGCATACGATTTCGAGCTTCAGCAGATACAGGCAGCGGAAATAGAGATAGACCAGTCTCAGGAAGAAGCAGAAGAAGTCAAGGAATATCCCGAACCGGAGTTAGGAATGTGATGTTATGATCAGTATTCGTTCACCAAGTAAATAAAGGGCAGCCCTGCGATAGAGGGCTGTCCCATAAAATATAATTAATATATTCAAGACCAATGGTGAGAATCATTGGTCTTTTTTGATTTAAGGAGGAAAAAAGTATGAAAAAGCAAATGACAAGAATATTATCAATAATGATGACAATCGTAATGATATTTACAATGCTGCCGTTAACGGTATTCGCAGAAGAAACAAAGGTACAGATAGTAAATGCATATGAGCTTGCGACCAAAAGCAATATGACCATAGGAGATGGATATACGCTGAATGCAGAGGACTATTGGTGCATTATTCATACATCAGACAGTACCAGAGCCGTGTACTGTATTGAACCCGGAAAACACGTTTTAAGCGGAGATATGTATAACGAAAATGCAGCGGAGGACTATCTTAACAAGGTAAAAAATAAGACGCTGTCAACTGAGGAAATTCAGGCGGCGCTCAGAAAAACATTTCTGTATGCATACACAGGAAAGCTTGATACAGCGGAATCATATATGAAATATACTGCAACTCAATTGCTTGTATGGGAAGTTATCGTAGGACAAAGGGATTTGGATTTCAAGCGTGTAAGCAACGGGTATACGTCGGTTGAAAAAATGCTGAGTAATTTTAAAGACAATTATGCAGGACAGAAAGTAAGTGAGTATTATTACGATTATGAAGCAAAAATACAGAAAGATAAAAAATCAGTATCCTTTGCAAAGATTTCAAAGGAATCGGCGAAAACCTCGGCAGTAAAAGCAGGAGCAGACGGAACATATACATTCAATGATAAGAATAAGCAGCTTGAAAACTTTGACACTTCTGTCAATAACGGAACAGTTGTATCCAAGTCAGGAAACAGTCTGAAGGTCAAAGCAGATGACGGAAAAACAGCAGTTGTAACATTAACGCAGAATAACCTGAGCGATTCAGGAGAGTTTACCGGATTTCTGACATTGACAAGCAATTCAAAGCAGACGCTTGCCAAACTGAAAGCAGGAAAAAGAAAATATTATGTGGCAGTAAAAGGACTTGAAAACGGTAATCTTGAAATCATAAAGACTTCCGAGGACGGAATTGTTGCAAATATAGAATTTACGGTAACGGGAAACGGTAAAACATACAATGTGAAAACAGACAGTAACGGAAAGATAAAAATCCCAAATTTGACAGCAGGAGAGTACACAGTAACTGAAAAAGTTCCTGTTCGATATGAAAGTCAGCAGTCTAAAAAGGTTACCGTTCAGGCAGGCAAGACAGCTTCCGTTTCATTTTCAAATACTCTTAAAAAAGGAGCAATAAAGATAAACAAACAGTCTGAGGACGGTGAAGTAGGAAACCGAACATTTGAAATCAAGGGAAACGGCAAGACATACACAATTAATACAAACAGTGACGGAATTGCCATGATCTCGGATATTCCCGTATATGACAAGGATAATAATAAAATCACCTATACGATAAGCGAGAAAAATGTTCCGATAAAATACGTAGTTCCCGCAAATCAGAAAGTAACCCTTACAGCAGACGCCACAACGACCAAGACATTCAAAAATGTGTTTAAAAAGTTTACGGCAGAGATAATAAAGAAGGACAGCGAATATGACTCAGCACAGGGTGACGGAAGTCTGGCAGGTGCTGTATACGGTATTTACAAAGGCGATGAACTCGTAGATACATATACAACCGATGAAAACGGATATTTTAAAACAAAGGAATATGTCTGCGGAGATAACTGGACTATCCGTGAAGTTTCACCGTCTGAGGGATATTTACTAGATGAAACAGTATACTCTGTTGGTGCAGAAGCCAAGAATTATACGGTTGAAAAGAATACTGTTGAAATGACAGTAAAAGAGGAAGTTATCAAGGGCAAGATTTCAATTATAAAGCACAGCGATGACGGTACAACGCAAATAGAAACTCCCGAAGAAGGAGCAGAGTTTGAGGTATATTTGAAATCAGCAGGTTCTTTTGAGGCGGCAAAGGAAAGTGAAAAAGATTATCTTGTATGTGATGAAAACGGATTTGACGAAACCAAGCTGCTTCCATACGGTATTTACATTGTTCATCAGACTAAGGGATGGGAAAACACCGAATGGATGAAAGATTTTGAAGTGGTCATCAGTGAGAATGAAAAGAATTATTTCTACCTTATAAACGACGCCGTTTTGACTTCACTTGTGAAAATAGTGAAAAAGGACGCTGAAACAGGTAATATTATTACGGTTTCAGGTATCGGTTTCAAGGTATGGGACTGTCAGAATGAATGCTATGTAGAGCAAAAAATAAACTATCCGTCAGAGATGGTATTGGATATCTTCTACACAGACGAAAACGGCACCTTAATGCTGCCAAGCGAGCTTGTTTACGGAAATTATGAGCTTCACGAGGTACAGACGGCAAACGGATATGTTCTTGACGGAACTCCTCTTCTATTTGCAATTGACGGTCAGGAAGAAGTAATTACGGTAGAAAAATGCAATACTGCTCAAAAGGGAAAAATAAGCGTACGGAAAACAGGAGATATTTTTGCAAGGGTACAAAGAACCTCTTCTGCATATACAGACGAGGACGGAAATCTGATTGAAAACCCTACGACATATACTCCGGTGTTTGAGATTGGAAATCTTGCAGGGGCAGTATTTCAGGTGATAGCATCTGAGGACATCATAACAGCAGACGGTACGGTAAGAGCAAAGGCAGGAGATGTAGTTGCAGAAATTACAACAGATGAAAACGGGTATGCCGAAACAGACTTGTTGTATCTGGGCAAGTACGAAGTTAAGGAAATCAAAGCTCCTGAAGGTTATGTGTTAAATAGCGAGTCTCAGTTTGTTGAGCTTGTGTATGCAGGACAGGAAATTGAAGTAAGGGATACAGTAAATGCGGCGTTTGTCAACGATTATCAAAGGGTTGAAATCAGTCTTGAAAAGATTTTAGAACAAGACGAAACCTTCGGAGTCGGAACAAATGAAGAATACAAAAATGTCAGATTCGGTTTATTTGCAGAGGAAGAAATAACAGCGGCAGACGGTACTGAAATTCCTGCAAACGGTCTAATATCTGAAATCAGTCTTGATGAAAACATGAAAGCGGTATTTTCGGTAAAGCTTCCGTTTGCAAAGTATTATGTTCGGGAAATTTTCACAGATGAGCATTACATTCTCGGCGATGAAAAGTATTCTTTTGATTTTACCTATCAGGGACAGGAAACAGAGGCAGTCTGCATAGACTGCGGAGAGTTTGAAAACAGACTAAAAAGGGGAACGGTCAAGGGACTGAAACTAGACGAGAACAATGAACCTCTTGAAAACGCAGTGTTCGGACTTTTTAAACCCGACTGTACAGAGTTTACAGAGGAAAACGCATTAATGACAGCCAAGTCGGATGATAAGGGCTGTTTTTCTTTTGCCGATATTCCGTTCGGAGAGTTTGCAGTAAGAGAGATAAAAGCTCCTACAGGATATATTTTGTCTGATAAGGTGTATCAGGTGAATATAACCGAGGACGGTCAGATTGTAGAAATAACAGCTGAAAACAAGCCGATAACCGTTGAGTTTTCAAAGAGAGATACCGAGGGCAATGAGCTTAAAGGAGCTAAGCTTCAGATAGTTGATGAAAAAGGTAATGTAATAGAGGAATGGACTTCAGACGGTACAAATCATATTGTTAAAAAGCTTAAGGCAGGGAAATATGTGCTTACCGAAACCGCAGCTCCGGACGGTTATGAGATAGCCACAGATATTAGCTTCGAGGTCTTTGAGGACGGTACTGTCAAGGCAGGAAATACAGAAACAGTTGCTGTATCTAAAGACGGAAATCCGCTGATAGTTATGGTAGACGAAGCGGAAGAAAAGCAGATAACCCCTCAGACAGGAGATAACCGCAGTAAGCTTCCGGGGATCATACTGACAGGAACAGGTCTTTCAATACTTGTTATCCTTATACTGAAAAGCAGAAAAAAGAACGGAGGAAAAGATGAAAAGTAAGCTATTGAAAATAGCGGCGGCTGTTTCGGCTGCTGCTTTAATTGCAGGAGGAATATATTTTCTGTTTTATGATGATCTGGCACAGAAAATAAGCTATGAAAAGCTAAAGCCGTTTATGCCCGATATTACTGTGCTGAGTGTTGCATCGACAGAACAAATCAATAAAGAGAATAAGGCAGAGTTAAAGAAACAGGTTCGGGAACTTAGTCAGAGCTATGACAGCTCAATAGGTTGGATATTTGTTCCCGATACAAATATCAATTATCCGATAATGCAGGCGGAGGATAATGAATATTATCTCCACAGGTCATATGACGGAAGTTATTTGTATTCGGGTTCTGTTTTTCTTGACCGGAGATGTAAATCGGATTTTTCGGGAGATGTGAATATGCTGTACGGTCACAATATGCAAAACGGAAGTATGTTTGCGGATGTAGTAAATTTCATAAACGAGGATTACTTTGACAGTCATAAATACGGCTGGCTAACAACTGAGGACAGCGTATACAGGATAGAATTCTTTTCGGTTTCACAGCCACAGAGTTACAGCGGAGTATACAATGTTCAGAGGGCAGGAGATATGTGGCTTAAAAAGCTCAAGAATTTCAATGTAATAGACAGAGAAATAAAAATAGAAGATGATGATTGTATGATCTCGCTGTCCACCTGTACAAATTCAGAGGGAAGTTCAAGAACTGTTCTGACGGGCAAATTAATTGAAGTTTAACGGAGGTATGCATATGAAAAAGAAGAAAGTGTTTGTATTCATAATTACAGCAGCAGTAATGGCGGTGTTATGCGGTATTACGGTGTTTGCGGACGGAGAGGTAGCAAACGCAGTAAGCAATACATGGACTAAGGCAAGAGGACAGATAAAATCGATCGTAAACGATGTGGTGTTCCCTGTAATAGATGTTGTTCTGGCAATACTATTGTTTGTTAAAATATCTACAAGCTACATGGACTACCGCAAGCATGGACAATTTGAATGGGCTGCTCCGGCTATTTTGTTTGGATGTTTGATTTTTTCATTAACAGCACCGCTTTATTTGTGGTCTATAGTGGGAATGTAATAAAACAACGGGTTTGATGCTGAATATTTGTTGGATATTGGTATAGCTATTTAGAGAAATCATGTGGTATATTGTGTTGCGGAGGTGAGGCAATGGACATAGCGGACGAGCTGTACGATAAGTATGCAGACGAGATCTCAAGGGAGGCGGTGAGTAATGAAAGGTATCTGAAGCTAAAGAGTAAGATTCAAAGTATATCGGACGAGTTTGAAAAGCTTGATGAAGAAATAAAGGAAACTGTCGACGGGTATATTGATATAATCTCACGGGAAAATGATATCTATTCGAAAGCCGCATTCCATATGGGATTCAGGCTCGGACTCAGAATACAAAGGGAAATGAAAGAATAACAGGGAAAAGCAGTCTTCGGACTGCTTTTTCAATTGGGGGTGATAAAATGCGGTATATACCGTATACGGACGAAGAAAAGCAGCTTGCAAACAGTGTTGATTTAGAACAGTTTCTGCATATGAGAGGAGAAAAACTGGAACGTGCCGGACGGGAATACAAGCTGATATATTATGACGGCAGCGGAAAGCATGACAGTATAACGATAAACGGCTCAGCTTGGTTTGACCATAAGAATCAGGTAGGCGGGGGAGCAATAAAGTTCATGCGTCATTTTTACGGTATGGATTTTCAGACGGCAATGAACGAATTACTTGGAAGAAGCGTTTCAAGTATATGCCGAAGTCCTCCCAAAGCGGAAGTAAAGGAAGAAAAGCCTAAAGAGTTTAAACTGCCTGAGAAGAATTCAGATATGCACAGAGTGTATGCCTACCTTATTAAGCAACGATTTATTGCTCCGGAGATCATAACTCATTTTGCAAGACAGCATACACTGTATGAGGATAAGGAACATCACAATGCGGTGTTCGTAGGGTTTGATGAAAACGGCGTTCCCCGTCAGGCACATAAGAGGTCGACCAATTCTTTCGGAAAAACATTTCGAATGACCTGTGAGGGTTCGGATACACGGTACAGCTTTGCTCACTTCGGCGAATCTGAAAAGCTGTTTGTGTTTGAAGCTCCGATCGATCTTTTATCGTATCTGACTTTGCATCCCGAAAACTGGCAGCAGCATTCATATATAGCTATGAACGGAGTGTATGAAAACGCAGTTTTAACGGCGTTGGAACATCATTCAAGCCTTGATGAAATTATACTGTGTACCGATAACGATGAAGGAGGAATCGATGCAGTTGACAGATTGACGGATATTCTGAAAGAACACGGGTATGAAAATATTTCTCGTATTGCTCCTGAAAATAAGGACTTCAATGAAGATTTAAAGGAGAGAAACGGTATAGAGCCGTTAAAAGCTGTTCCTCACAAACGAAAGGATATATATTATGAAACTGTTTCGGATTTACAGCATTTTAAATGCAGTCTCGATAGACTGATCGACAGACTTTCAAAAGCATTCCGAAACGGACAATATCGTTATCTTGCCGAGTATGCGCTTGCAGGCTCGGCATTTTTTATAGGCAGAAAAAACGAAAATGCAATGTTTGAAAAGCTGAAAGCAAAGATGTCAAACGAATACAGGGCATATTCCGATAAAGGCAAGATGTATTCTAAAGAAGATAACCTAAAGAGAATGTACCAATCAGTGATGAAAGATTTAAGGCATACTCAGGCAAGGACAAAGGAACAGGTTATTCAGACCGCAAAATCGCTGTATGAACTTGCAGACTGTGCAGTCAGGTGCGAAGTTGAACAGCAGCTTGAAACTCCCGTTATATCACAAGAAGAAACGCCTCAGATGGAAGAACCGTCTGAGGCGTTGTGTATGGAATATGGATAATCAGAAATTAGAACCGTTCCATCCCCAATTGGGAGTTTCAGAGTATTTCACATAAATTCTGGACGGATCTGTAGATAGTTGTTCATGAAGTATATTACAGATTTTTTCTGTCAGAGCATTGCAGGCAAAGGAATCCGCATGACCGTAAATGCTGACTTCTACCATAGCGGCAGGAGCGTTGTCACCTTTAAAGTAAAGAATATGTTCCGGTTCAATATCCACCATAAGCCAGTTTTCGGTTTTCCCCGGAATAGAAGTAATCGCTTTTCCGAGTTCAGATTTAATGGCTGTTTCCGTTTTATCAGAAACAGCGGTGTTTGTTTTGATATTAATAAATGGCATAATATTACCTCCGTTTTTTTATTTAGTATACCACAAATCTATGTAAATTTCAATCGAAGGGAGAGAAATATGACAGAATCACAGCTGATCGGCATAATAGCAATGTCGGTCATTTTTACTTTATTAGCAGTATTGGTATACTGCTCAAACAACTATTCTTTAAACGGAATTAAGAAAAAGACCGTAGGACAAGGTCAATATGGGACTGCCCGTTTTTCAACGAAAGCCGAGATCAAAAAGACTTACACAAAAATACCTTTTGATGTTGAAAACTGGCGTAAGGGAAAGAATCTGCCAAAGGTTCAGGGTACTGTAGTAGGGTGCAGAACCGAAGGGAAACGAACCTATGCTTTAATTGACGAGGGCGATGTTCATACCCTTATGGTGGGTGCAGCGGGAGTAGGCAAAACAGCTTTTTTTCTTTATCCGAATATAGAGGCGGCTTGTGCATCGGGAATGTCTTTTCTATCAACAGATTTAAAGGGAGATGTTTTTCGAAACTACGGAATGATAGCAAAAAAGTATTACGGCTACAATGTTTCTGTAATCGATCTCAGAAATCCTACACGCTCGGATGAAAATAATATGCTTCATCTTGTGAACAAGTATATGGACATTTACAAGTCGGATAAGACTAATTTGCAGGCAAAATGCAAAGATAACAGCCAAAACCATAATAAACATAGGAGGTGGAGATTACTCCTCGATGGGACAAAATGCGTTTTTCTACGATGCTTCTGAAGGATTACTGGCTTCACTCATTTTGTTAATAGCTGAATTCGGAGATAAAAATGAAAGGCATATAGTGTCGGTATTTAAAATGATTCAGGATTTATTAACGCCAATAGCCGAAGAAAAGAAGGCAGAGAAAAAAGGACAGGCAAAGCCTAAAAACGGATTTAAAATTCTTATGGAAAAGCTCCCTGACGAACATAAAGCCAAATGGCTTGCAGGTTCTGCACTTTTTGCGGCAGATCAGGCGATGATGTCGATAATATCAACTGCATTGTCAAGGCTCAACAGCTTTATAGATTCAGAGCTTGAACAGATACTGTGCTTCGGTACGGCAATTGACGCCGAGAAGTTCTGCAATGAAAAGTCGGCGATATTTATTGTGCTTCCCGAAGAAGATATCAGTAAATATTTTATGGTATCGCTGATAATTCAGCAGCTGTACCGTGAGATTTTAGTAATTGCAGATGAAAACGGAGGTAAGCTGAAAAATAGGGTAATGTTTTACTGCGATGAGTTCGGCAGCTTTCCTAAGATAGAGGGAGCAGAGGCAATGTTTTCAGCAAGCCGTTCCCGAAGAATCAGCATTGTAGCAATTATTCAGTCCTTTGCACAGCTTGACAAAAACTACGGCAGAGAAGGTCAGGAGATAATAACCGACAACACGCAGCTGACTATATTCGGAGGCTTTGCCCTGAACAGTCAGAGTGCGGAGGTTCTGTCAAAGGCACTTGGAGAGCAGACAGTACTAAGCGGTACTGTATCGCACGGCAGAGATAAATCACAATCCTTGCAGATGATAGGCAGACCGTTAATGACGCCTGATGAGCTTAAATCAATGCCAAAAGGACAGTTTATTGTTATGAAAACGGGAACGCATCCGATGATATCGCCGTTAAAGCTGTATTTTAAATGGGGCATTGAGTTTGAAGAACCGTATATACTTGAAGATAAAGGTGCAAGGAAGGTCACATATATGAGTAAAGACGGATTAATGCGCGAGGTCGAGATGAAGTATCCGCAGAAGAAAAAAGTACTGCCTGTGGAGTTTGATGTGGAATTCGATGAAGAATTGCCGAAAATGAGAAAGCCGCTGAAAACAGGAGGTGTATAGTGTTTGAGATTTTCAAGGGAGATCTACGAGTACGGATTGCCTCACAGGGCAGTGACGGTATATATGTATCTTTCCAACCGTGCCGGAAAAAAGAAAGAGTGTTTCCCGTCTGTGAAAACCATTGCCAAGGATCTCCGACTTTCAAAGTCCACAGTGTTTCGTGCATTAAATGATCTTGAAAACGCAGGACTTATTGAGCGTGAGGAACGGTACAGAATAAGCGGAGGACGAAGCTCCACTCTTTATAGGGTTAAAGGTTGAAAAAACAGCGGTTTTGTGGTATAATCAGTAACATAAATTAATACGGGGTGTAAAAGTGATAAGAAGATTTGAAGAAAAGGATATATCTTCTGTAATGCAAATTTGGTTGGATTCAAATTTAGAGGCACATTCATTTATAGCAGAAAGCTATTGGAAAAACAAATATGAAGCTGTAGAAAAAATGATATTAAAGGCAGAAATATATGTATCAGAGGACAGTAACGGTATAAATGGATTTATCGGATTGATAGACAATTATATTGCCGGAGTATTTGTAAAAAAGGGAAAACGCTCAAAGGGAATAGGAAAACAGCTTATTGATTTTGTTAAGTGTCAGTACAATAACCTGACGTTAGATGTTTTTGTCAAAAATACCAGAGCAGTAGATTTCTATATAAGAGAGGGATTTCAAATTCAACGCAAAAGTATTAATTATGATACACAGGAAGAAGAATACACCATGTGTTGTTAAGCAGATATTGATTAAAATTAAGGAGTAAAAGGAATGTCAAACAAGTACAATTTAGACCGAGAAACCTATAGAGCAATAAAAAAGATGGACAGAGTGCAGCTGGAAAAAATACTGACCGATGTATATACATCAGGCAAAGAGGACGCAGAATTGGGATATATAGATTTAAGCGAGCTTAAAGCAGCCATCGGACAGATAAAGGGAATAGGAGAAAACAGACTCAACGAAATAATGGATGTTATTCAAAACTTTGTGGATAATGCGGAGAAAAAAGAGGATTAATATGAATGATGTTAACAGATGCGGCTGGTGTCAGGATAACGGAATGATGCAGAAGTATCATGATGAAGAATGGGGAATACCGCTGCATGACGATAAAAAGCAGTTTGAGTTTTTGATGATGGAAGTGATGCAGTGCGGACTCAGCTGGTCGCTTATGTTAAAGAAAAGACAAACTTTCAGACAGTGCTTTGATGATTTCGATTATGAAAAGATCGCCTTGTACAATGAAGAAAAAATCGCAGAAATAATGAATATACCCGACATGATAAAGTCTGAAAGGAAGATAAGAGCAGTAATTCATAATGCGAAAATGTTCCTAAAAATCATTGAAGAAAACGGCTCCTTTGATAAATATCTGTGGGGTTTTACAGATAACAGAACAATAATCTATGATTCTCACAGGGATGGACAGCTTCCTGCAAAGAATGAATTATCCGATGAAATAAGCAAGGACCTGAAAAAAAGAGGATTTAAATATCTGGGTTCGATAACCGTCTATTCGCATTTACAGGCATGCGGAATAATAAACGATCACGAGGAAAAATGCTTCAGGTATAAGGAGCTTAAAGAAAAAAATAATAATATAAACCGCTGATTTTTTATCGGCGGTTTTTTTATATGGGAGGAAAAAATGAAAAAGAGAAAAGCCGAACGGTGTAAAAGCTACAGAAGAACAAAAAAGTATTATATAACGATCCATAGCTGTGAGCGTTACGGAAAGCTGAAAAATCATCAGTCCATTGGGACTGATTTTTTTACGGAAAGAAAAAAGGAGGCGGTATAAATGTTTGACTGGATAGGAGATGCGTTAAGCTGGGTAGGAGATAAGATATCGGGAGCGGTATCAAGCGTAGGCTCGGCAATTTCCGAAGCGGTATGGGATATAATGCTTGAATGGCTGTTTAAAACAATTTACGGAGCGGTTGCAGACTTCTTCGGAATGATAAACGGTATGGCGGCGGAAATATTTGAGTTGAATTGGGTAAATGCATTTTTAAGTTTGTTTTCGTCATTCGGATGGGCGCTGTTCGTGGCAGGACTGGCAGTAGCAGTGTTCGATACTGCGATAGAATACCAGTCGGGCAGGGTAAATATACAAAGTACCTGTCTGAATATTCTGAAAGGTTTTATGGCAGTAAGCCTGTTTACAAAGCTTCCTGTTGCCCTGTATAAGTTCTGCATAACCTTACAGACAACATTCTCAGATGACTTGATAAGTTCATTTACAGGTTCGGTAAGAGGCAATCTGGGAGATACCGCAAATGTAGTTTTGAAGTCTATGGCAGGGTATTCGGGACTGATCGGAATATTGACAGTTATAGCTCTTGCATATTGTGTAATAAAGCTGTTCTTTGCGAATATCAAAAGAGGCGGAATTTTACTTTGTCAGATAGCGGTGGGAAGCCTGTATATGTTTTCGATTCCGAGAGGTTTTTCAGACGGATTCAACAGTTGGTGTAAGCAGATATTTGCACTGTGTCTGACAGCTTTTTTACAGACAACACTGCTGTTTCTGGGACTGCTTACATGGCAGACAAATATGCTTTTGGGACTTGGAATAATGCTTTCGGCAAGTGAAGTTCCGAGAATAGCACAGCAGTTCGGATTGGACACAAGTATAAGATTTAATATGGTGAGTGTTTCAAGTACGGTTAATACAGCTATGCGTGCAGGAAAATTTGTTACATCAAAATTTGCATAGGAGGTTTTTATGAAAACATATATATATCCGCAGAATCTGAAAGCGGCGTCAAGACTGTGGCTGTGGAGCATAAAGGATTTTCTGATAATATGTATAGGACTGATATTATCGGTTGTAATATTAACGCAGATATGGTCGTTTATACCGTTCGGAATAACGGCAATGTTTGCGTTTTTGTCTATACGCATGGAGGAAACAACGATAATGGATTATATATTCTGTGCTTTTAAGTTTTTTGTGACATCACAGCAGTTATTTTATTGGAAATAAAATGCTTTGTTCGGTTGATTGGTAAATAAAATTGTGGTATAATAAAAAACAAAGGCGGTGAAATTCATGAGCTATGAAAACTTAGCCGAGCTTAAAGCTCTGTATAACGATAAAAAAAATTTAATACCACAGGAAACTCTCAAAAGCTATCTTAAAGCATTTTCCATAGAATATACACATAATTCAACAGCCATTGAGGGAAATACACTTACCTTGATTCAGACAAAAACTGTAATAGAGGATGGCATTTCTGTCGGCGGAAAAATGCTTCGTGAAATATATGAAGTTGTAAATCACGAAAAAGCGTTTAAATATGTCCGTAAATGCATAGAAGAAAACAAAGAACTTGATGAAAATATAATCAAGGATATTCATGCCATAACAATGGAGAATATAACGACAGGCGGAATATATAGAAATGTTGATGTGTATATTTCAGGTGCTCAGCATACTCCACCATCACCAAATGAAATGTACCGTCAGATAAAAATGTTTTATTATGACTTATCTTCCAATACTCTTGATCCGATTGAACTGGCAGCATGGACACATGCCGAGTTTGTAAAGATACATCCGTTCACGGACGGAAACGGAAGAACATCACGCCTGATTATGAACTATCAGCTGATGAAAAACGGATACCTTCCGATTTCTATTGACAAAAAAGACCGTTTGTCCTACTATGAAGCACTGGAAGAATATGCTGTAAATAATAATCTAATGCTTTTTGCGGATATGATTGCAACACTTGAAGAACAACAACTGCAGAGGTGCGTAGATATGACACAGGATATGACTCCGGAAATTCAAAACTTTGAACAGCAACAAAATATGTAAAATAAACAGGCTTTCATGAAAAAATGAAAGCCTGTTTTATTTTGGAAAGGATTATTAATGAAAAACAAAAAATCAACGCAGACATTATTAGGCTTACAGACCTTTGGCAAGTACGGACTGAAAACAGATAGGGCAGAACTTGTGTTTTACAGTGTACAGCCAACAAATATATCGGTATTGTCAGATGAGAATATAGATGTTAAAGTGCATCACTTAATGTCGCTGCTGTCGATGATACCCGAACTTGAATTGATATGTCTTGACAGCTGTCAGTGCTTTGACGCAAACAAGCAGAATATCATTCAGAGGATAGAAGAAGAAAAGAATCCTGAGATAAGGAAGATACTTAAATCGGACTTGGAATTCTTAGACAGTATTCAGGTGGAAATGTCTACGGCAAGACAGTTTATGTTCTGCCTGAGGATAAGCGATAAAAAGGAAGGACAGGTATTTCAGCAGATAAACCGTTCGTCAAAGCTGATAGCCGAACACGGATTTGATGTCAGACAGCTTAAAAAAGAGGATATCAAGCGAATGCTTGCCATATATTTTGAGGTATCAATGAACGGAGAAGATATATCGGATACAGAGGGAGAAGCATATTTGGAGGTAGCGGTAAATGAAAATATTTAAGAGAAAGCCAAAGGTTTTGACACCGGAACAGGCAGAGGAAATAAGAGTACAGGAGTTTTTTGACAGAATATCACCAAGTACAGTGAAGTTTTTTACAGACCATTATATATGCGGAAACAGTTACAAAAGTGTGTGGGCGGTAAGGGAATATCCGCCGTCAACGGAAGAACAGGCAATACTGTCACACTTAGCAGACCGAAGCGGAGTAACACTTAGAATATACAACAGACTTGTAGACAGCTCGGAACAAAGGCAGATAATACAGCATGCAGCAAGGAGAAACAAGCTGATGACAACTGTAAACGATGTGACCGACTCAATAGAGGCGGAAAACAATCTGAAAGACGTTGTACAGTTGATTGCGGACCTTAGAAGAAACAAAGAGCCTCTGTTACATACCGCTGTTTTTATTGAGCTGAAAGCAAGTGATGAAGAAAAACTGAAGGTACTGCAGTCGGATATTTTGATGGAGCTTACCCGTTCCAAAATTACTGTGGACAAGTTGGTTTTAAGGCAGAAAGAGGGAATGCTGTCGGCATTGCCGTTCGGACACAATGCGTTCGGAACTTTGTTTGAAAGGGTACTTCCTGCAAGCGCTGTGGCTAATCTGTATCCGTTAAACTATTCAGGCAAAACCGATGAAAAAGGCTTTTATATCGGACGAGATAAATTCGGCACGAATATTCTTGTAGATTTTGATAAGAGAAGCGATGACAAGACAAATGCCAATGTTCTTATTCTAGGAAACAGCGGACAGGGTAAGTCGTACCTTATGAAGCTTGTGCTGACAAATATGAGGGAGTCTGGGAAATCGATAATTTGTCTTGATCCCGAAGCCGAGTATGAGGACTTGACTAATAACTTAGGTGGTACATACCTTGATCTTATGTCGGGAGAATATATGATAAATCCGTTAGAGCCGAAAACTTGGGGAGAAGCTGAGCGAGATAAGGAATCGCCGGAAGCGTTTAGAAAGGTAACAAGGTTAAGTCAGCACATAAGCTATCTAAAAGACTTTTTCAGAACTTACAAAGATTTTACCGATGCAGAGATTGATACAATTGAAATTATGTTAATGAAGCTGTATGCGAGATTTGATATAGATGAACTGACAGACTTGGATAAGCTGAAAGCCACTGACTATCCTGTTATGGAGGATCTGTATAACATTATTGAAAAAGAATATATGATATTCGATCATGAAAAAAAGCACTTGTACACAGAAGAAAATTTACAGAACATCTGTCTGGGACTGCACTCCATGTGCAAAGGAGCGGAAAGCAAATACTTTAACGGTCATACAAACATAAAGGACAGTGAGTTTTTATGTTTCGGTGTGAAAGGCTTAATGGACACAAACAAGAAGCTTAAGGATACCTTGCTGTTTAACATTCTCAGCTATATGAGTAATCAGCTGCTGAGCAGAGGCAATACCGTTGCGGCAATAGACGAGCTTTACCTCTTTTTAAGCAATCTGACTGCTATTGAATATATAAGAAATGCCATGAAGCGAGTGCGTAAAAAGGAGTCCTCGATAGTGATAGCTTCACAGAATATCGAGGACTTTCTGCTGCCTGAAATCAAGGAATTTACAAAGCCGCTGTTTTCGATTCCAACGCATCAGTTCTATTTTAATCCCGGAAATATCGAGGTACAGGCGTTTATTGACACACTGCAGTTAGAAATGTCAGAGTATGATTTAGTTAAATATCCTGCAAGGGGTTCGTGTTTGTATCGGTGCGGAAACGAGAGATATCTGTTACAGGTAATAGCTTCCGATCATAAGGCTAATCTGTTCGGTAAGGCAGGAGGAAGATAATATTTGTGAAACTACGAACATGCTGACTATTTAAGACAAAAATATTTGCGGAGATAAAAAAGAAATTTCAAGAACTGACTGTTGAAAAAACGGTCAGTTTTTATATTTAAGGGAGGGAAAAGCAATGAGTATAACGGCAGGAGCAATAGCCAAAAAGGCAGCAGTGATATTGGCAAAGGATAAGCGGACATGGAAGGTAGTTGGATTTCTAGCAGCGA
>ERZ857922.1491-NODE-1491-length-28459-cov-64.194198_pt1 | contig 28459 bp, 21 predicted proteins | sample MGYA00519579_ERZ857922 | MGnify/ENA primary metagenome ERZ857922 (study PRJEB31778, sample SAMEA3449375) | human gut metagenome | biome: human gut; feature: human-associated habitat; material: faeces | place: United Kingdom | collected 2010/2012 ... | reverse complement strand
GCAAGGAAACGCTATACGCAAATGGTGCTCAAGCAGTCTTTTCTGAAGCTGCTGAAGGAAAAACCTGTAAACAGAATTACGGTGAAGGAGGTTTGTGCGCTGGCGCAGCTTAACCGTGCCACCTTCTATGCCCATTACAGCGATTGCTTTGCCCTGATGGAGAGCATTGAGAATGAACTCATCGACGCATTTGAGAAATCCCTTCGCTATGTCAATTCGTTTGATGTGACGGCGCTGATCGAAGCCATCTACGATATGGTCGATCAGAATCAGGCGGCGTGTCGAATTCTAATTCTGGGGAATACAAACGCAACCGTCCTTATGCGGATGATTGCCCTGGCCAAGGCGGACAGCATTGCTTACTGGCGGAAAGAACTGCCCGGAGCCAGTGAGACAGAGCTGGAAATGATGTATACCCATCTGTCAAACGGTTTGATGCATGTCGTCGTGGAGGGCTATGACAAGTACAGCAAAGAGGAAATGGTCCGTTTTGTCAACCGGGTAGTAAAAGCCAGTCTTTCGCTGTTCCAATCGCCCCAAAGACCTCTTGCTTAACATAGGCCTTATGCTTGCGTGGTATAATAAGCTTTGCAAAACGGTCGATGGTCAAAGGAAAGGATGGAGAAAATCAGTCATATTTTATGAGAAATGAGCATAAGAAAACCCCGGAAAATGCGGATTTTCCGGGGTTTTTGAGCTTTTGAGCTGTGAATTTGCGTCCGATTATCGCTTGGAGAACTGAGGTGCGCGACGGGCGGCCTTCAGACCGTACTTCTTGCGCTCGCTTGGCAGAAACCCTTGTATTTGCAACGACTTGCGGGTTTGACGAATGAACTTTGTCGTCGATTTTGTCTTTTAAGGTGTGCGTATGGTGCCTGCGGGGGATAGTTATGTGGTAGGATCGGACGGGAAAACCTCATTGATCTGCTTTGCAGACTCTGTCCGTTTTTCTGCGCTCTTGGCCTGTGCGTAGATTTTGAGGGTAACATCGGGATTCTTGTGCCCGGCATAATCCATTACCGTGCGAACATCGACCCCACTATAAATCAGGTTTGTGATATAGGTCTTTCGAAGCATGTGTGTTTTAACCGGGAAGTCAATGATATAGCGTACATTGGGATTGTGGGCAGCAGTCTGGCCTGCTTCCCGATTGACGGAATGAGACTTCTTTCCATGCTGTTTATAGCGGATATATTCGTCCGGTCCAACGCTGCGTCGCTTTATCTTTCGCCACATATTCCGGAACTGAGTCTCGCTCAAGGGAAGTCCACTGCTATTACAAATAACAAAATCAGAGGCAATGCTCTTTTTGATTTCTTTCAAATGATTGAAAAGGGGCACTGGAATAGGTATATTACGGTGGCCAGCTGCGGTCTTGGTCACATTGGAAATCTCCGGACGATTGTGGCAGAAAATACATGTACGCGTAACCTCGATCTGCGGAGTGTCCGCATTGAGATCAACGCAGTCCCATTGGAGTGCCAGAGACTCCTCGCGCCGCAGTCCTGCATAAAGCCCCAATTTGACAAACGTTTCCAGAGGATAAATTCCTTTGATCGCGGCAAGTAGCGTGGCAACCTGCGCGTCCGTCAAGTATTCCTCCCCTGTATCCTCTTTTTCGCGCCTCACGCGTTTAAAGGTATACTTTGTCGTTGGGTCAACCTGGATCAAATCACAGGTGAGGGCATCGGCAAAAATCTGTTTGATTAGCATAGAAGCCTTGCGATAAACGGACGCGGACTGCGCCTCTGCTACAGCCATAGCCTTCTTTATATCTTCGCCGGTGATGTCGATCAATCGCTTGTCACCAAGCACAGGGATGAAGTGTGTGCGGATGATCTGTTCATAATTGTTATAGGTGTTCCGCTTTAGGTCAGCGGACTTATCCGACAGCCACTCCGTTGCGCGTTCGCTGAAAGTTGGGAATTCCTTAATTTTGCGGCGAAGACGAATCTCGGCCTCCCGCTTTTTTACCTTCTCGTCGCGCTCTGCAATTGTTCTACCATAGACAGTGATATACTTTCCGCGTTCATCGCGAATGCTTTTATAATAGTACTCGATTCCATTTCGAACTACTGTCTTTTCTTTTCTCCGGGGCATCAATTACGCCCCCCTCTTTCCATTACCACCGCGAAAGCTGGGGCAAAAATCCGCTCTGCCGCGAGCCACGCCATCAAGCCGCTGTTCGATAAATTTCCTCAAATCCTCTTCGCGATAGCGGACGTTTCCCTTGCGCCGGTATTGGACAGCAGGAAGTTCCCCCGCTGCGCGAAGGCGGTCAAGATTTGAAACTGAGATCCCTAAGTATTTCGCCGAGTCCCGGCGATCGAGTAAAATGGGATTTATGGCGTCTCCTTTTCTAATTGATTTTTCCGAGACGCCATGATAAAATAACCTTGCACTGGTACTTGATGGCTTCTCGCTGTCTTGTATCCTGCACCTCCCGCCGGCAAGCGGGAGGTGCTTTTTTATTGGCCGAGGCTTTTCGTTCAGCCTTCCTGCTTCGTCAATGATAGCATTTCCACAGGCGTAAATTCCGAGACGGCCTTCCCGTACTCTTGCTTAAGGCTCTGATGGCTATCAGCCACTTCCTGTTTCGTAGATAGATGTATCTCCGCAGGCGTTGATTCCGGGCGAGCCGGCCCGTATTTTGTCGTTATTTCAGAGAAATAACTTGAAGACTATCTGTCTTCTCCTCTAAAATAACACAGGTGGCGATAAAAGTCAATATATAGATGTAAAAAAATAAATCATAATACTCAAAATGTTAATACAATCATTTCTGCCAAACGCCATTTCGCTTATCTTACGTTGACTTTTTTTCGTTCTTGTGGTACTATTAATCAAACAAATTGGGAGGTTTGTATATGGGTGAAGATGCAAAGATGCCAAAAGAATTGGAAAAATTTGAAGACTACTATATGCGAACGATGGAAATTACAGGAAGTAGAGATAATTTCCTCAAAGATCCTCAACTGGTAAAAGATGTAATCAACTTGTTCCTACAGCAAAATCCAAGAGTTTCGCAGGTGGATATTGCAACCAAATATGAACTCGCCCCAAGCCTGTTTTCTCGATTTCTAAGGACAGATAATGTAAAATCAAAAGCAGAATGGAATCGGGTAGCATATAGACTGGGGTTGGATATTGATTTAGCAAGGTATATAAGAAACGCACGAGAACTAATTGAGTTAATTTGGTCTTGGCAACAAATCTACTATGGTGAGCGTCTGACTCGCTTTATAGAAGGAACATTTGAAACGGCTGGCCTTATTCCTTATCCACCAAAGCACTTGGAAGATACGGAAGATTCAGAAAAAAGCTATGAGAATATGCGCTATTTTCTGATTAATAGCACAAATGAAGAAGCATGGTTCTTCTATTACTTCAAAGGCCGTGACACACTTGCCTCAGATGTTGTCTTCAACTTGCTATCCAACGAGAATATTTCGACGGTTCATATGATTATCATTCTTAATAGCGAAAACGCCTTTGAGGATGTAAAGCAAACCTTTCGCAGAAAGGATTGGAGAAATAATCTGCGCTATGCTTCTTTGACTGTTCTTCGGGTTGACGATGAAATTTCTACCATCATTAATGAGTATTCAGATGGAGATTTGGGGCTCAAAAAGCGGTCTGAGCAAGGAAGTGGCACGAGCACCGTGCCTTCCGCAACTCCGCAGTGACCCCAGCGGCCTAGACAGTCACGCTCAGGCGGGGAAATGTAACTTCGTACCCCCGCACCTGCCCCCTAATCCCAGCGTAGCATAATCGAGTATATTGTCAATACGTTCGGAAGGACAAATTCCAAGGAAATCACTCTCTATCTAAGGGAAGGCTACCTGCTGTTTTCGGCAAGTGGTCTTCCTTCATTTATTCAACCGATGCGGCCTATTCTCGACAACTGGCTCAATGCTTAACTGGCATCCCTGCTCTGACACATCAAATGCGTATTTACGTTTCGTGAGTCGCGCGGCGTATAGCAATTGCCTTCGCAGTCGCACTCAGCCCCTTCAGAGCCCCATAGTGTCATGCCGTGGGGGTAGGCGGGGTTCAGGCACACGGGGAGGCCAACGCCCATCACGCCCGTGCCTGAGTCATTACAGAGAAAGAGCAGCCATTCCTAGGAATGGCTGCTCTTTTGTTCGTTTTGCGATTGGTATTTCAGGGTGTCTGTGGGGTCGGGAGCCATCTACTTACCAATACTTGGGATACTTGCTGGTGCTCTGCTGCTTTTCGGCATACTGCCACCAGGGAACTTGGGTGGCGAAGTCCGTCAGCTTATCCCAGAACTGATCGGCCAGCGTCCCCTTGTCCACGTAGACCGTGACAGTGTAGGTCTTGCTGCTGCCATCCTCCATGGCGGCGGTGTAGGTCACGGCATTGGTGAAGTTCACCGTTACGCCGTTACCGGGCGTCAGAGACTTGACGCCGTTTGTGGCGATAACCGGGGTCAGCTTCGTCACATCTGTGCCGCGGGGCAGTGTGATGGTAATGGTATTGGTGGTGTTGTTCACCGCACCGGCCACGCCATTGATGGAGAAGCTGGTGATGCCCTTGGCGGTCGTTGTGGCAGTCTCCCACTTACAGGTGATAGACACATCGCCCGCAGGCATGGTAAAGCGTCCGTTACTGATGGTTTTGGTTTCGCCGCCCGCTTTTTCCAGCGTATAGGTCAGAGAACCAGACACCATCTGATAGCCGTTGTCGGGCGTTACGGTAACGATGATCTCGTCACTCGCATCCGCCTTGGTGCGGTTAGTGGTGATCGTACCACCCTTGGGTGCGCGTATCGAGATCTTATACGCGCCGGTATCCGGCGTTTCGCTGCCGCTGCCGTAGGCGGGGATCTCCACCTTCAGGGCAGCACTCTCGCCTCCGGCTGCACCCACAACAACGATGTAGACGTCGCGGGCATCTGTGGTCAGATTGCTGAGGGTGAAGGTCGTCTCGCCTGCGCTGGCTGTACCCTTGGTGGTGGACTTCACGATCTCATCCGCCGTGGGAGCCGCCGCGCCGTGGGTCACTACCTTGTAGTAGTAGGTGCCCGCCTCATTGGTGGTGAATTTCACCGTTGCGGCGGTCTTGCTGCTGCGGGCAGCAGAGCCATCGGACAGCGTAGGCGCGTTGGGCGCGGTGTACTTGATCTCCACGGTGTAGGTCTTGGGGGTGTTATCCTCGGCGGTGATGATGAACTTGACGGGCGTGTTCAGAGACATGTTGCACTTTACGTCACCGTTGCGCCACTTAGCCGTACCATCGGCATCGCCATAAGCGTCCTTTCCAGTCGCATCCACCATTTTTGCGGTGGCGGATTCCGGATAGGTCAGCTTCAGATACTTCAGCCCGATACTGTTCAGATCGGTCTTATTCGTATCGGAGGGCAGCGTAAAGATGATGTTGGTTCCGCTGATCTGCGCTTTTGCAAACGGCGTAGTGTCACCGGTCTGGTTCAGCAGAACAGCGGCAGTAATCTCATTCTCGCTGCTCTTGGCTCTGGTGATGGTCACGGTGTAGTCCTGCTTATCGCCGTTCTCAGCCGTCACCGTGAAGGTGGCAGCCTTATCCAGTTCCATACCGCAGGCTTTGCCAGCGGCGGGCCAGTTGTCCGTATCGCCAGATTTCTTCACTGTGGCATCGTCGGAAACCGTCAGCTTCAGGATCATGTCACCCAGTTTGCTTGTGTCCGTACCGACAGGCAGGGTAAAGTCAACCGTTTTCTTGGTGTTGTCGATCTTTACCGTCGCCAGAGACGTCGTATCGTCGGCTTTCGCCAGCAGGAGGGCATTCGTGATCTCTTTCGCGCTGCTCTTGCCTCTGGTAATGAGGACCGTGTATGCCTGCGTATAGTAGTCGTTCTCAGCGGTAACAACGAAGGTTTTGGCCTCATTCAGCTTCATGTCGCAGAGCTGACCGTCGGTAGGCCAATCACTCGTTTCACCATCCAGTTTAATGGAAGCGTCCTGAGAGCAGGTGAATTTCAGCGTCATGGCGGCCACATCGGCATTTGTGGTGCCCACAGGCAGCGTGAAGGTGACCGTCTTGTTCTGCTCGTTGATATCCGCCTTCACGGAGGTGCCGTCCGTCTTAGTCAGGACAGCCTCCGTGATCGCCCTTTCGGTACGCTTCTCGCGATTGACCGTGACCGTGTACTCCTGCGTGGAGGTATCCTCGGCCGTTACCACGAAGGTAGCGGAAACACCGAGCTCCAGCCTGCAGGCTTCGCCGTTATCAGGCCAGTTGTTGTCGGCACCCTTCAGCTTGACCGCCGCGCGGGGGGAGCAGGTGAACTTCAGGTTCATCTCGCCCAGCGTGCTGTTCGTCGTATCGGAGGGGACGGTGAAGGTGACCGCATGGCTGTCCTCGTCGATCTCAGCAGGGATATCGCCCAGCGTCGCGCCGGTAAGCGCCTTCTTATCGCTGGGGGTGCGATGGATCACAACGGTGTACTTCGCCATGGTGGTGCCATCCTCCGCCGTAACGACAAAGGTCTTTTCCACGTTCAGCGCCATGCCGCAGGCTGTGCCGTTGGTCCAGTTCTCCTCGGCATCCTTCAGCTTGATGGACGCATCCTGCGAGCAGTTGAACGTCAGCGGCATATCGGCCACGCCGCTTTCATCGGTGTCGGCGGGGACGGTGAAGGTCACGGTCTGCTTCGTCTGATCGACAGTACCTTCCACATTGCCCAGCTTTGCGCTTTCGATGGCACATTTAGTGCTCTTGGCGCGGTTGATGGTGATGGTGTACTCCTGTTTCGGGCCTTCATAGCCTTCCGCAAGATCCTTCTGCGAACGCACGACGAACTTTGTGGCCGTACCCAGCGTCATATTGCAGGCTTGTCCGTTCGCATCCCACGGTGTATCAGATCCATCCTGAAAGACTTGAGCATTCTCGGAAACCGTCAGCTTCAGGATCATGCCGGCCAGCTTGGCGTTATCCGTATCGGCAGGAACCTCGATGGTAAAGTTCGTGAGATCCTGGTCGCCATAATAAGCGATACCGCTGTCATTGTTATCCAACAGGGTCACATCGGTCAAAGCACAGTCTTCACTCAGATAGCTGGGATCGACCGCAAACTCAGCAACCACGTTGACGGGCATTTCCCCGGTTGCCGGCATTTTAAAGGTGGTTTCTGCCGCGTTCTCGTCGGCAATCGTAACCTGAGTACCATCACCATAGCTTGCCTTCCAGCTCTTGAAAATGAAGCCTTCCTTCGGTGTCGCTTTCAATTTTACGGTGACACCCTCGTACACCACGGTAAGATTGCTTGACGCTTCTCCTCCATCGACATGAGCTGTCGCCTCGCCCATTTTGATGTCGTTCACCGTGACGTTGACCGCTCCGTAGTCCTTTGCCTCGAAGATGGCCGTGATACTATACTCGGATTTACCGTCAACCTTGAAGGTCGGGGCCTGATAGGATTCTCCCCCTACAGGTTGGCCTGGATATGGTTTCGTTTCATAGGTTACACCATCTGATTCTGCAAGGAGCGTATTGGTGCTTACATTTTTGATTTGCCAACTGACAAGCCTATATCCAGAATTATACGTTTGTCCATTCACAAGATAAGCTGTGATACGTGCATTTTCTATTACGGTGTCTCTTACAACATTTGCTATATGCACTCCCTGTTCAGAGTCAAACGTGCTATTTTTTTGATTTCTTTGACCATTGATTCTAAAGTCTACATCGCCTCCTGCAAATGTATTTGCGGTTAGCGAGACAACAGAACCCGCCTTTTCAAACACTGCGATAATAGTCACATCGTTGTCCGGCATATTAAATGTCAAAGTATTAGACTGAAGTTGCTCTTGAGTTAGGTTAACGCCCGTTACCTCCCAATGCGAAAGTTTTGCATTATAAATTGAATCGCTTAATACATACTTACGCGGAGTTGCCGTTATTTTTACAGTGCTTTCAGCACTCACATGCGTTGGATCATCTCCAACAACGGAAACAGCGACAGTCCCCATGTCTTGAGTAAGTGTATTCCATTCATATGTTCCTTGTGAAGAAGCGGTTATGCTATGATAGGCAAGAACCTTGCACGTCAGAATAACCGTATACTCTGGACTAACATCTGTGCCATCACTGGCGGTAAAGACCAGAGTGATGCCTTCATCACTGGTAGGCGTATAACTATAAAGCGCACCTGTTTCCTTAGCATCGGCATTGCCTTCTTTTACCGTATAGGTCAAGGGGTCGTTATCCTTGTCCTCAAAGATTTTGGACAAGTCAATTGTCCACGGTTCGTTCACTACAAATTCCTGAGTGCTGGAAGTACCAAGCCCCTCGATGATATTTGGTGCTGTGTTCTTTTCACTTGCCGTAGGCTTGATGACCAAATAATAGTAGTATACTGTACCTTCATAAGTGTATCGCAGTAAATCATAGGATGAAGCAGTCTTGTAGGTAGGCGCGTTTTCATCTGCTCCCGATTCTTTCTCTGCTGCAATAACTATCGTTGTATCTAAAGATACTTCTTGTTGCGTTGTTATACTATATGCTTCGTCCGGAATAAGCAGTCTGCTTGGATAGTCTGCGCGCTCCGTAGTCACACCGGTGGTCGCATCATATTTTACAGGCTTATCAATGAAAAAGACAATTTCACCCAAGAAATTCAGTGGCTCCTCCGATCCTTCAAGTGTACCAGGAGTCACCTTTTCATAATTATTAATCGACGTACTTGCTATCTTACATGCAACAGTCTTTTTCCTCTTTGTTGTGCCATTGTAAAAATATCCATCATCATAGTTGAAGGACGTAATCTGAGGTAATTCACCTGTAGTTGTTGAACCGTCTTCTGCATACACCTTTGAGGCATTTACCGCAAGGAAGCTCATGGCCATGAGCAGGCAAAGGAGCAGGGATACCGCTCTTTGCCATCTTGTTGTTTTCATGGCTCTCTCCTTTCTGCTTTAATTGAATTTGTGTCCGTAGCTGGTTTGATGGTCAGCCACGTCGCTATTCTCTGCCACCGCATCCCAAAGCTGCTGGGAAATACTTCGCTCAAAGATAACGGTGACGGTATAGCTTTTGCTTTCCGCGCCCAACGTTACGGTATAGGTCAGCGGACTGGTAAGATTCACGACCTCGCCGGATACCGGACTGACAACAGCTCCCGCAGGAACGGTGACGACCGGTGCTACCGCCGCGACATTCGTCCCAACCGGCAGTGTGACGGTAATGATGCCGGCACTCTGGTCGATCACACCATCCACACCCAAAACGGAGAAGCCTGTGATCTTCGCGGTGCTGGTGGCGGGCGTATCATTCCCGCCGCCGCCCTTGGCGGAGATCGGCTGGCCGCTCTTATTCAGCACGGTAACGGTATAGGTGCGGCTGGCCAGATCGTTGTCGCCACCCAGCGTGAACGTGGCAGCGTTGGCAAAGTCCACCGCAATACCGGAGGTCGGCGAACAAGTCCTGCCGGTGAATTCGATATCCGTGACCAGCTTGGTACTGGTCAGCTTGGAATCGTCCACGCCGGTGACGGTGATGGTGTTCTTGGCATTGTCAATGACGCCATTGTACCACTCGCCGCCTGCCTGCACACGGAAGCTGGTGATCTCCGCCTGCGCCTTGGACACGACCTTGATCCGGTAGATATTTTGCACCGTCTCGTCACCGGAGGTCACGGTGAAGGTCTGCCAGTCGGAGAAATTCATCGCATTCTTACCATCCAGAGAGGGATCAACTGTCGCTGCATAGGAGATGCTGGCACTGAGATACATCTTTGAGGCATCCACACCAGCTCTCACCGTAAGCAGGAGCTCCGTTGCGCCATCGGACGCATTGGTGACTTTCTTCTCCAGAATGTCCATTACGTTCAGCACACCATTTTTCAGCTTAATGCTGCTGACATCCAGTTCGGCACCGGAAGCGCCCACATCGCCGTGGTTCACAGTGACATAATAGGTCTTGGTGGTCTTTCCGTCCTCGGCTATCACGGTAAAGGGCTGCTTAACGCCTTCTACAAAGGTCGTAGGCATGCTCGGAGCCAGCAAGGTTGCGCCTTCCGCCATCGTCACCTTCGGAGTCAGGTTCGTCAAGGGCATACCATTGGGCACTGTAACAGTGATGGTATTCTCGCCGCCTTCGCCACCCTCGGTGATAACGCCCTGCTTGCCTTCAATCTCGAAGCTGGTAATGGAAGCATCCGTAGACAGTTCACGGGCAAAGTTGAACCGCTGGTAATAGAAGTAGCAGGGAGTCCCCTGACCTTTCTCCAGGAATTTGAGATACCACATGGTGGCATAGCAGCCCTGATAGGTTGCCATGGCATCGTTGGTTACGCTGGTCGTATGATGGAAATAGCCGCCATTTACGTTGGCGAAGTTGTCCATCCAGTGCTGCAGCGCACTGTGACCCTGACCATCCGAGAATCGGGGATCGGCATTCCAGTCGATGCCCATACTGCAAAGGCCCATCATGACCCATGCGGCAGACTCGCTGTTGGTCGCACCCCACGCACCAAAGGAGAAGTCGGAATTCATCTTTCTCAGGATAATCTCCAGACACAAGTTCAGCTTTTCCTTTATCTGTGCACCATAAGCAGCATCATTCTGATAGGGGGCCAGAGAGTACATGATAGCTCCCACCATGTCAATGCCGAACTCGTCATAATTGCCATAGTCCAGAATGACATTGATCAGGTTCTCCCGCGTCCATCTGGCATTATCAGGAATGGTGTAGATTCCCATGTCCAGAGCCAGCAACGCAAAAATGGGGCCGTTGATGGTGTACTCACCGGAATAGTTGTAGAGTGCTGCGACAAGGTTGTCGATCTCATTGCCCTTGCTGTCGATGTACGGTTTTCCATTGTTGTACTGCGAGAGTTTCGTGCAGTCAAAACCGCGGGCAGTCAGCATCATGATGGTGCGGTCAAACTCGGTCATTGCCACATTTGTGGTCGTGTCCAGCTTTGCAAGCTTTGCGGCAATGTCGAAGGGGTGATCGGAGGTATTGTAGTTTTTTTCCCGGTTTTCATAGAAGCCGAGGTCCATCCACTCCCAGTCATCATTTGCTTCACTGCGATACCGAGTGATGATATTGTCACGAACCTGCTCAAGCTTGCCTATATACTCATTGGGAGCAGCTTCAGAGGATACCGTAACCTTGACCGTATAAGTTTTAGATGCCTTGTTCTGTGCCGTGACCTTATACTTGACAGGCGAGCTGAAATCCTGCACTTCGCCGGAGACCGGAGAAACTGTGGCAAACTCGGAAATTTCGATGGTCGGCGCGAAAACAGGAGAGATACCCTTTGGCAGCATCATGGTGATCTCAGCCGTACCTTCGTTGATCGTGGCTTTATACCCGCCATAGCGGAAAGACTTGATCTGTCGCTCCGTCGCTACCGGAGTGCGGGTGATCGTCACGATATAGTCCTTCTCAGCGTCGTTTTTCGCAGTCACGGTATAGTGATTTTCACCGACCTGAAGCTCTGCGGGCTTCTGTGTCACTTTCGCAAATTCGGATACCGTTATCTCCGGCTCTGTCGTGGTAAGGTCCGTGGCATATGGAATCGTTATGGACACGCCGTTGCCGGAGATCGTACCGACCGCATCACCGATCTTATAGGAGAGAATGTCATTCTCCGCAGATTTTTCCGCTGTGACAGAAACGTCATATGTGGCCTCTGTCCCGTACTTCGTGCTATAGACGACCAGCTTGATCTTCTGGCTAAAGTCGATGTTTTCGGTCTGGTCACTCCGCTGGCCGTTAACAGTATAATAGAATCCCTCACCGGCATAATCTACCGTAGGGGACAGAGCGTTTAAAGTGGTTCCGACGGGCAGATTCAGCTTGATCGTCCCGTCGCTTCCGTTCACGCCATCCGTGATGCGGGCAGAGCGAACCTTGCCGTCGTCTGTCTCAATGTCAAAGGTAAGTACCTTTGTGTAAGGTGCTCCCTTTTCAACCCGAACCGTCCAATCCTGTCCAAGATTCTTCTTGAAGCCATATCCGGTGGTATCACTGCCGTTATACCAGGTTCCCGTCGCGCGGTCTCCCGGCGTTACCATATAATGGGCTACTCCAGATTTTCCCCCCAAGCTTCCAGCATATAGGTTGACCTGGCATTCGCCATTGGTTATGATCGTGGGCTCGGGAAGACTGTTCCAATCCGTATCCTCCGGCATTCTCAGGGTGACCGTTTTATTCTCGGTATCGATCAGACCTCGCGAACCGTCCACCTCGTAGTAGGTAATAATGGGTTCTGCAATGCGGTGGTTTTCCAGATAATTCAGATAATAAGGCGCGATCACATCCAGCAGCATGTCCAATTGCTTTACTTGATATTGCGAGATATTATCACCTGAATTGCAGGCCGGCTTATTCGTACCAGACATCTTATAGGTCGTCCAGTGCTTGATGATATCATCGACGGTAGCCCTTGACCAACCAGTGCCCTCGACCCAATAACTATGCGTATCAGGCCAGTTGATCTGGATGTCAAACTCTATCTGGATCATATTGGCTACGATACAGGCAAGGTTGACGTCACCGGGATGGCGGCCGCCATATTGTACTGACGCGGCATTTTGGGAGTCTACCAACGCATCGAATACCTCGTCAAATTTCTTCATGGTCGAAACCAGTTTTTCCGCTCGGGCGGTATACGCCTCCAGCTTGTCAACCGTTTTTTCCTCTTCAGCGGCATTCTCAACAATTGTGATCACAGGCAGTACGACACTGCGATCTGACTTAGCATCATAGAAGCGCCAGAACTGTGTTTTTGAATAGTCCACAGTTCCTTCGGTCAGCGGCTCGACACGATAGCGAAACGTAGTATCTTCAAAGCGTTTGCCGGTGTCTTTCCAATTCGGCGCGCCTGTTGTGTCTGTAAAATATGCAGGCGACAAATTGAGGTTGGTTATACCCTCCGGCAGCCTTAATAGGACATAAGTGTTATTGACTGTACTAAAACGAGCCCCGCTGCTCCACCCATCGAAATGGACATACCCGGAACCTGCTATATAGTAGTCCTGTGTATATTCACTGAAAACCGGCCATCGTGTATGTTGTGACTCCAGTGCGCTTACCGGCGTGACGCAGGAAAAGAGCATTACCAGAGTCAGTAAAAGCAATGAGATACGCCGAAAAACTTTCATTTTTAAGGTTCCCCTTTCCGATAGATAAAACGAAGAGCGGGCGGGTGGGGAACCCTCCCGCCCGCTCTTCTCTGTCGTTTAGTGCCTTCTAATAAGTTCTGTTGTCAAATCAGAACCAGTTAGAGTAGTTCACCGTGAAGAACCACACGATACGGGTGGAGTCGGTAAACGTCATGTTGTTGGCTGCCACCATCGGAATGGAAGACTTGCCAGGTGCAGTGTTGAGGCCTTCAACGTTTGCATTGTACAGACCGTTGGCATCATTGGTATACATGTAGCCGCCCATGCTGCCGCAATCGTTCCAGTTCAGGTTGTTCAGTCTGGACAGGTAGGAGCCGCCACCAAAATCAGAAGCGTTAGTAAAATACGCAACATTCGTGACGGGGTTCACCGTTTGGGTTGCCCATGTGTCAAAAGCCTGCAGAATAGCCATGACATTGGTTCCAGCGGCAAAGGTGTGCGGTACAGCAATATAGGCGTTCCAAGCGGTCACGATGTCATCGACCTTGGCCTTAATGCCTGCATCAGCATAATAGGAAGACCTAATAACCTCGGTCAGATTAATATCATAGTTGCGGACGCCGCCTTCTTCCTTGACGATAACCGACTGGCCGCTGATAGCCAATTCTGCATCATAGCTACGACTTTCGGAGTTATTGGTAACGGTAATAATATTGCCAGCAGTAAAGTTAAAAACACAATCTGTCGAAGTAACCTCTTCGGCACCTGCTCCAGCTAGAGTAGCACCGTCTTTCAGTGTGTAGGTTGCCTCAACTTCGCCCAGCGTAGAACTGCTGGGGAGAATACCGGTAACAAAGTAGTTGATAAAAGTCCAGCTCGTGTTTCTGTTGACAAAGTAGGTGTTGCCCATAAAGGGGTTTTGGACATTAGCACCATATACGGTCATCGTTCTTCCGTCAAACTTGACGGTGCCCATACTCAAAGGATCAGCAGAGCTAACAGAAACCTGACCGCTGGGCAGACCTGCTGCCAGGACATAATCGGTCGAGCCGATGGTAAGGGTATGTGCCTTATTCATCAGGTTCGTCGTGAAGGTACGAGCCGTGCCACCATCAATGGCGGTGCCATCCAGCTTAACGGTAGTGCTGCTATCCTGCAGATTGACAGTAACCGCAGCGTTCTTCAGATCATACTCGGTCTTGCCAGTCAGCTGGGCACGGATGTAAGTGGTATTGCCGGTGTTGTCATCCGTCTCGTAGTAGGCAGTCGTAGACCCAACCAGAATGGAAGAGACCTCTGCCGGCATGGTCGCCGCAGAATGGGTAGTGGGAGCAGACAGGCCATCGTTGACGGTGGTATCTGCGTGAACAACGGTCATCAAGGAGAACATCATGGCAAATGCCATGCACAGCGCTACAAGGCGCTTAGAAATGGTATTTTTCATTTCAACAATTCCTTTCATGAGTTTTTTTCTTTTTTGTTAAACATAATGTTGCTCACCGTCGTTAGCCCATTGGCATCACCTCCGTAAAATCAGAAAAGCAAACATAGAACTTCCTACTATTCTACAGTCAGATGATAGCAGCGTGTCGTATCCATGGCGTCAGCCTTTAAGATAATTACCGGCACTTCTTCACTCAAATCCACAATGACATTACTGCCATCCATCTGTACTATACAATTACTATCCTCTGAAATCGACCAATCGGAGCCAAGCTCCAGCGTCAGGGCGATATTCGTTTCGTCCTGCACCTCCGATTTCGGGATGGAAATGCTGAACAGCATTCCAGTTTCCTGCCCGCCCGGATTTTTCTCAGCATCGACGCGACATGTTTTGCCATTAACGCTTACAGAAGATATTGCGTCTGTCGATGCACCGGCAGGAGTATCTGTCTGCTTTCCGCAGGCTGTCAGCATTGATAACAGTGCAGCAAGCACGATCAAAACAATACAGGTCTTTCGCATTTCTTTTGCCCTCATTCCAATTCGATTTGGAAACTGTAGGTCTGGCTTTGTTCACCGCAGGTGACCACTAAATCACGTTCAGGTAATGTCAAATTCAAGATGGGCCGCCCGCCCAGATCGTTCACAATGCAGGGACTGTTCATATCCAGCACCGCATCCGGGGCGAGCTCCACATTTGCGGCACAGCGAGTAAAATCCGTGTCCGTCGGCAACGTAATGGCGATCACATAGTACGTCTCACTATCCTCCGTGTGGGTCTGGATCTCCGCCGTACTATTGCCGATCACGAAGCTGCGGATCAGCGGCTCCTCATTGGCGGCATTTGCTTTCCCGCAGCCCGCCAGACACGGCAGGATACAAAGCACGGCCAGCACTACGCAGTATATCTTCTTCATATCGTCACCTCACTCAGAGCGGATGGCTTCGTTGGGGCTGATGAGCGTTGCCTTGCGGGCGGGGATCCATGCGGCGGCAATGGCTACCGCGCCTGCGAACACCACGCCGCAGACCGCCAGCCACCAGGGCAGCACGCACCGCAGCTCACGGGACGCGAAGATCACCGGTATCAGCCACTTGGCGATAAAGCTCAGCACCAAGCCCGTCGCGCCGCCTATCACGCCTACGATCAGTGCCTCCGAGAGAAACATCTTAAAGATGTCGCTGCGAACGGTGCCCAGCACCTTCAGCACGCCGATCTCCCGCGTCCGTTCCGTAATGGACATCATCATGGTGTTTGCCACGCAGATGGCGGAGATCAGGACAGCGATACCGCCCAGCGCGCCCAGCATCCCCTGGATCTGCCGGGACTGTGTCCGCACCGTCTCCAGCATATCGTTGAGCGAATAGGTGTTCAGCCCCGTGTCGCGGATCAGCTTGACAATACGCTGCACGTCGTTGACGTTCTTGACCATGACCCAAACCAAGTCGTAGGTAGGACCGTTGGCCTTCTCCTCCGCCGTCTTGGTTTGGGTGGTAGCACCCATGTAGTTGGCATTGGCCTGCGTCATTTCTTGCAAGCGGTCAAAGGACATGAACGCGGCGGTGGCAAAGTTATTGTTCAACGTGGAGCAGATGCCGGTCACCCGCAGGGTATACAGGTTGCTGGAGGGCAGCGCCCGTCCGTCGGTATCGGCCTTTGGCTCACGGGTCAGGCTGGAGGAATCGAAGGTCATGCGAACAGGCACTTCTAGCAGATCAATCAGGGCGTTGCCATTCTCGTCTACTGCCAGTTCCCAATCCTTTGCCTTGTTGGCAAGGCCAGCCGCCACGTCATCTGTGAACATGACTTCCGGATGCAGGCGCGTGCCGTCCTCGGCCATAATGCCCCGCTCCGGCGTCAGCATGAAACGCTCCGCCGTGGTCATGTCGATGCCGTAGACGCGCACCATGTTGACATAGTTGCCGGACACGATGTAGGCGGACTGCTGATAGACCGGCGTTACCGCCTCCACACCGTCGATGCCTCGGAACGCCTCAAGTGCCTTGTCGTTCAGCAGCGCCTTGCGTCCGTAATCGCCGGTGGCAGGCGTCACATCGATCTTTGTCAGGCTGCCCAGTGCCTCGATGCTCTCGCGGTATGCCTGTTCATATCCGAGACCTACGGAGATCAGCACCACGATACACATGACGCCCACCGCCATGGACAGGGCTGTCAGCGCCGTGCGGGTCTTTCGCCGGAACAGGTTGGTGCAGCCGTAGCGAAACAGGTCTTTTGGCTTCATACATTCCCGTCCTTATTGCTTCCGTCGTAGGTCAGCGGCTTCTCCCCGATGCCCGGTGCGCCGCCGTCTGCGTCAAAGTCGTCGTCAAAATCGTCCAAGGCAGCGGTGTTTTCGGCACCGGGCCCGATCTCGCCGCGCTTATAGCGGATGATGACATAGACCACAATGCCGATCAGGATGAGCGCAAGGATCGCTATCAGCAGCCACAGCCACCAGCGGCTGCCTGTGCCGTCTTTATTTGCGTTGACGCTGTTGGCATCTGTATCCGCAGAGCTTTCCGCCACGCTCAGGGGCACGGAGATGTCCTGAGAATACGTCTCGCCGTTGGCGTCCTCATACTGGAGGATCATCTTTCCCACAAACGCGCCGATCTTGGAGAAGCCCACCGTTACATCGGCACTGGTGGAGCCGCCTGCCAGCAGGTCACCCACATAACAGGGGGTGGAGGCGGTCATGCCGTCCGTGGCCAGCACCCGGATATTCATAGCCTTGGCGCGGCCCATGTTGGTCAGCGGCACGGAGATGGTAGCTTCCTTATCCTTGCTGGGTGTGCCGTACACCTCCGGCGTACCGGCCAGAATGTCCATCTTCTGGCTGATGGGCAGCATGATGTTCTGCGCCGCCTTACCGGCCACCGCCTCGGTGGTCTCATAGGTTAGATTGATGCCCAGCATGGCGGGGCCAACCTCCGCGTCCTGCTTGGCCATGATCTTGTATTTCAGGATCGTCGTGCCGCCCGGCTTGATGGAGTCGGCATAGGCGGTATCCGTGCCGCCCACGCACAGCGTCAGACCGGGAGAATTGGTGAATACCAGGCTGGAGATGATTTTCTTGGCCGTGTCATATTTGGAGTTGTTGATCAGGGTCAGGCGCAGCTCCGTCTCCTCGCCTGCCATCAGGCCGGACACCTCGGTATCGTCCACATACAGCTTATAGCTCTGCACCATCACCGACATGGCGGAGGCGTCATAGCCGTCGATCACAGTAAACTGCGTGGAGAAGGAGCCCTCCGCAGGGGCGCTGTTCTCGAAATAATTTGCCTTGAATTTAATGGACTTGTTGCCGGAGGTGGCAAAGGGCGACACCGTGAAGGTGTAGTCCAGATACTTTACCTCGCCGCTGGCCCAGTAGTCGAAATACTTGCCCAAATTGGTGGAGTCGATCACGAAGGGGAACTCGTCCAGCGCGGCAGAGACCACGGGATAGACCGTCACGCTGGTCAGGGTGCCGCCCACATTGATCACGGGGATCCGCATGGAGATAGTCTGATTGGGTGTGCCGGTAGGCACGGTGTAGGAGCCGCCCGCATTGGTACCCGCCACCTGAAGGCTGCCGAAGGAGGTAGTGACGCCGGACATATTGCCGTTGTCGGTAACGGTCACATAGGCACTGACCTTGAAGGTCACGTCCTCGGTGATGGTGGTGCCGTTCACGGCATCCTCCCGCCACACAGTGGCATTGATCTTAAAGGGCACGGCGTAACGGCCCTTACTGGCAAACTCGCTGATCTTGAACTCGAACCACACCTCCGCCGTGGAGTTGTAGGACATATCCTTTAAGTGCTGCACATCGCTGGCGTAGATCAGCTCAAAGGGCCAGTTGGACACGCTGGCGTCGGTAGGCACATCGGGATAGATGTTGATGTTGCGCAGCATGTATTTCTCGCTGGGCAGATACTCCTTGTTCACCGCCAGCGGCAGCACGATCTTCACCACCTGACCGGGAACGCCTTTGGGGGACTGTGCGCCGGTATCCATCAGGATCAGGGCGTTGGCGTCGCTGGGTATGACCTTGATATCCGTGTTGGGCTTTTCGTCTGTAACCGAGACCCCGCTGACGCCGGCGTCCTCTCCGTTTTCGTAAGACGTGTAAGCCTCAATGGTGCTGTCATCTATCACATCCTCTGTGACTTCTTCCGCCATAGCGACGGCGGGCAGCAGGGATACTGTCATCAATACGCAGATCAACAGGGCCAGTACCCGTTTTACCGTTTCTCTTTTCACTGTGCGTTCTCCTCTCCGGTGTGGTGATTCTCTGTCTCTATTTTCCCGTCACTGAAATAGACGGTACGATCTGTATAACGCGCCATCTGTGGATCATGTGAGCTGAGAACAAAAGTGGTGTTCCTCTCGCGGAAGATCTCACACAGCAGCTCCATGACCTCCTGACCGGTGCGGCTGTCCAGATTGCCGGTGGGCTCATCCGCCAGCACGATGGAGGGCTCCGTAATAATGGCACGGGCGATACTGACGCGCTGCTGCTGACCGCCTGACAGCTCTGAGGGCCGGTGATCTACGTGTCCGCGCAGTCCCACGCGGCTCAGGGCCTGCCACGCCAGCCAGTTCCGTTCATCCTCCGGTACGCCTCGGATGGCCAGCGGCAGCGCCACATTCTCCAGTGCCGTGTATTGGGGCAGGTTGTTGTAGCTTTGGAACACAAAGCCAATATAGCGGCGGCGGAACCTTGTCCGCTGCTCCTCGTCCATAGCCTCCAAATGATGCTTGCCTCGGACAATGATCTCACCCTCCGTGGGCGGCTCAAGACCTGCCAGCATATTCAGCATGGTGGACTTACCAGAGCCGCTGCGGCCTGCGACACAGACAAATTCGCCTTGCAGCACGGACATGTCCACGCCATCCAGCGCACGAACCGTGTTGCCGCCAACGGTGTAGTGCTTCTTCAGCCCCACCGTCCTGATGATGGTTTTTCGTTCACTCATAGTTCTCTCTCGCTATCTCAAATGTGGAGGGCGGCAGCACATAGTTCCGCTCCTCCGCCGTCAGGCCGAATTTGATCTTGATGCGCTCCAGCTTCCGTACCCACGGGTCGCCCAGTGCCCACAGCACCAGAAACGTACACAGCCCATGGCAGAAGTCGAAGAAAAAGCTGGATAGATAGGCCGCGCCTATCGTCTGCCAGGTAAGGGGGCTTACATACCCGATGATGAAATACAGGTTCATGATCCAGCCGTACAAAAAGCCGGACAGGAAACCATAAAGGCACAGCCGCAGGGGCGCGTGGTCGGTAAGCTGCCGCACAAAATGCAGCAAATCGCCCCGGTTGGTATTCTCCGGACACAGCCTGTCCCACCATTGCGCCGCAAAGTGACGGCGGCTTCCGCCCTTGAATACACCTGCATTTTGCAGGATACCCGCCAGAAAGCCCACCAGCCCCCAGGTGAACATCTGCCACGGCGTCCACGGCCCCTGACCGAAAATGAAGTTGCTGACAAAGGCGGTCAGCGCGCCGGTAAGAAAGCCCGCCTCCGGCCCGAAGGCCACCGCCGTAATGATAATGATGGCGGAGCAGGGCTTGAAGTTGGGCAGCGGGATGATCTCAAATACCGTGCGGCCCACAACGCCAATGGCCGCCATCACCGCAATCGGCACCAGCTCGCGAGCCTGGGGCTTTTTCTTATCGAATACCAGTATGAAGGGAATCGCGGAGGCCAGCAGGAACAAAAGCCCCAGCAGAATATCCGAGTTGAGGATAACGTAATCCCAGAAGGTGCGTGACCCCACCGGATTGACCGCGGGACGGTGGCTATGGTAATAGCCGAAGGCCGCCATCAGGGCGGGCAGCACCAGAAGGATCACCCACGCGGCGGCTCTGGTGCGGCGGCTGACAAAGAGCTTCGACACGACGCGATCACCTCCTCGCAGGTAATGTCCATGGGGAAGTGCTCCGCCGCGATACGGTTGGCGTCTGTGGTATAGAACCGGTTCCCGGCAAAGAAGGCGTGGGGCTCTCCTTCAGAGAGCAGCAGCCCGTCAAACATCAGGGCGCAGCCTGTGGCATACCGGGCGGCGAATTCCACATCGTGGGTCACCACCAGAATAGACGCACCCTCACGGCACAGCGTCAGCAGCAGCTGCGCCAGCTCCGCCTTGGCATAGGCGTCCAGCCCCTTGGTGGGCTCGTCCAGCAGCAGCACCGTGGCCTCCCGCAGCAACAGCTTGCCTACGGCAAGTCGCTGGGTCTCGCCGCCGGACAGGTCGTAGGGATGCCGCGATAGCAGCGGTGTCAGCTCCAGCCTCTCCGCCATGTGCATGGCTCTGGATTTGTCCTGATCGGCACTGTCCAGCAGTTCCTTCTCCACCGTGTCGGCCACAAACAGCGACCGGGCGTTCTGGGGCAGCATACACAGCCGCTGACTCCTTGCCAGCTTTACCTTGCCCCGATAGGGCTTCCGAAAGCCGGCCAGTGCCTGCAACAGTGTGGTTTTGCCTGCGCCGTTGCCGCCCAGCAGGCATAGCAGCTCACCTTCTCGAAGCGTTACATCTGTGCCGCGAAGAATGTCTTTGCCCTTTTCGGTATAGCGGAACCAAAGCTCCTTGCCCTCTAAAACGGCGGGGTGCTTTGCTTCTTTCTCAGGTTTCGCGGTTTCAGGCGCGGAAGCCTCCGCCGCGATGGGCAGCAGCCGCTCCAAGCGGCGGCGGCCATCCCGCACCGTCAGGGGCAGATCGTCCGTTTGCTCCAATTCGCTGAAGATACGGACGGCGGCGGGAAGTCCGAAATAGATACGGCTCTTTTCCGCGCTGTCGGACAGCTGCCGCGCGATCTCAGCCGGTGCGCCGTCTGACAGGATGCGCCCCCGATCCATAGTCACCACACGGTCGGCGGCGGGGAATACCTCGTCCAGCCGATGCTCCGTCAAAAGGATGGCTACGCCCAGCTCGCGGTTGATCCGCTGGACGGTAGAAAGCAGATTGCGGGCCGCCAGCGGATCCAGCATGGAGGTGGGCTCGTCCAGTATCAGCAGCCTCGGCCCCATCGCCAGTGCCGAGGCCAGATTCATCAGCTGCTTCTGCCCGCCGGACAGCTCCGTGGTCTTACTGCGGAACCATGTCTCCATGCCGAAGAAGGCAGCCATCTCCGCCACGCGGCGGCGGATCACCGGCACGCTCAGTGCCATGTTCTCAAGACCGAAGGCCAGCTCATGCCATACGAAATCGGTGACGATCTGGTTATCCGGGTTCTGCTGTACGAAGCCGATCTCCGCCGCGGCGGTCAGCTCCGGCAGTTGGGAAAGGGGCGCGTCCTTATAAAAGGTCTCGCCGGCCCTTGCCCCCACAGGCAGCAGACCGGGCTTGGCATGGCGCAGCAGCGTGGTCTTGCCGCAGCCGGAGGGACCGCACAGCACCACATACTCGCCCTTATGTATCTCCAACGAGACGTCGTCCAGTGCCCGCGTGTCAGCCAGCGGGTAGGAGAAGCTCAGGTGTTCAAACCGTAAGAGCGCCATCTAATGGCCTCCTTTGTTTCAAGAATACCGGGCAGGAACATCAGCACGGCGTAAAAGACAAACATGGTATAGCTGGAGTTGCCCAGCAGCACCGGCGTCATGGCGGGATAGAACTCCATATACCCGTGACCGAAGGCGCGGGCGGTAATGCAGATGCCTGCCACCGCCAGAATAAGGCCCAGCGTCCGAGCGTCCCGGCCATCGAAGCGGAACAGATGGAAGGTGGTACGCCGCTTGGCACCGTAGCCCCGGGCTTTCATGCTGTCCGCCGTTTCCACCGCCGCCTCCATGCTCATGGTCAGCAGCACCGACAGGTTCCGCAGGGCACTGCCCAGCCTTTGCAGCAGCCGCGTGCCCTCCTCCTGCAACATGGCCTGCGACTGCCGGATCTCGCGGCGGTTCTGCTGAAGCTGTGGGATGAACCGCAGCGTCATGGTGATCAGCAGCGACGTACCGGGAAAGGGCTTGCCGAACAGGTACAGGAACTTATCGGAGGTCATGACCTCCTGATAGCAGGTGAACCACATAATGACCGCGCACAGGGAGCAGCCGGACACCAGACCGTAGCACACGGCTTCCAGCGTGTACCACAGGTGATTGATGGTAAAGAGCATGGTCACGCCCCGATGGTTGAACAGCGGATTGGCGAGGGCGATCAGCAGAAACATAGGCCCCACAAACCGCATGGTGTGGCCGTGGGCTCTCCAGCCTCGCAGCCGGATGGAAAACCAGCTGGCGCCCAGAAACGACAGCACTACCGTGACCGGGTGCATACAGGCCAGTGTCAGGCCCAGCACCAGCACGAAGTATGCCATGCTGACCGCCGGGTGCAGGTTCCCGAAGAAACGCATCCGAGTATCAGTCATGGGTGTCTTTCCAATCCTGCGCGCCTTCCCACCAACTGCTATCCAGATCAAGACCAAGATCGCAGGTGTAGTTCCACTCGATCACTTCGCCGGGCTTGACGTAGTACACCCCGCAGCCGTAGTTGGGATACCAGTCGTTGACACAGTACATCCAGCCGCTCCAGCGGCCGCCGTCGAACTCATAAAGGTTATTGATGCCCTCCACATAGCAGCCGCTGGAGGTGCCGCCCCGATAGGACATGTGGATCTTGTACTTTTCACAAACAAAGGCGAGGACGTCGAAAACCGTGTCGCCCTCCTTCACCTCCACCGTGGTTACCGGCAGGATCACGCCGGAGGCCGGGACGATGCCCGCCCACTTGCTCTCCAGATGCATACCGTTATTCACCGCCGTATCGCAGCGAATGGTAATGGTGACGGTGTTTTTCTTGCTTTCGGGCTTCTGCTCGGGGGTAGGCGCGGGGGTATTGCTGTCCTCGCCCTTCTGGTCATCCTTTTTATTGTCGTCCTTTTTGCCGCCGGAGTTGGACGGCTTGTTGGCGGTATCCTCCTCCGGGGTGGTAGAAGGCGTCTGGTCTGTCTTATTACTCTTGTTGCCCTGCGGTGCATCTCCGGAGCCCTGGGCGTAGAAATCCGCCACGCTGTCAGGCTTGCTTTGGGACGGGGTAGTTGTTGTTTCCTTTTTGCCGAAGCTGAAGGCCTCCGTAAACCAGGAATACCACGGCTTTTCCTCTTCGGGTTGGTCGGTATCCTCTCCCACATAATCCAGATCCAATTCGCCGCTATTGCCGGCAGTGCCGGTCTGGGCGCAGGCGCACAGGCTCAACAGCATCATAAGTGCCAGCAGGAACGCGATGATATATCTCAGATTCTTTTTCATGTCAATTCTCCTTCAGCCATTAGGGCTGTTGATTTTGAGGATGCGGGAGGGGCCGGCAAACCCCTCCCGCTATGGAAAAGACAACGGCATTTGCCGTCTCGACTTGCCTTTTGCGGATTTGAGGATGGGGGACGGGGCGGCTTAAACCCCGTCCCCCTATGGAAAGCTGACAGTCTCCGTTCAGACTGTCTCGGCTTGACTGGGGTTAATTGCTGCGGATATTGTATCAAGTGCGGCTTCAGCGGAGGTCTCTGCCAAGGTGAGAGCCTTTGCTTCAGCCTCCGCCTTCTTCTTCGCCGCCCATTCAGCCTTAGCAGCCCGCTCCGCACGCTTTTTGGCGGCTTGTTCCCGTTTTCGCTGCTCGGATTGCTCCAGCTTGCGCTGCCGCTTCTGCCTTCGCTCTTCACGGAACAACGGTTCTTGCTTCACCTTTTCCGCCTTATAGCGAGCGGTGTCGCGCAGCTTGCGCATGGAACGCGGCTGCGGCAGCCTTGCCGCCGCCATCGCGGCTGCCCAGCTGCCAAAACGCTGCTCAATAAATGTACCGCCATCCACTTCGCTGGGGGATGGGCTGTGACCCAGCGAGATGGCACACCGGCTCAGATACCGCGCCAGCTGCGGCAGCGGCGTATCTGCGTTTCGCTCGGCAAATGCTTCGTCACGCGCTTCCAGTGCTGCTACAGCCCTTTTGACTATTTGGTTTTGCGCCCACGCCTGAAAATCAATGGGACGTCCGCCGCGTTGAGACATAGTAACACTCCTCCTTATTACGAAAAAACGCCGGACAAGCCCCTTCTCAGGGGATGACCAGCGACATTTTGGCAAGAAAAAACGCTGACAAAAACCGTCAGCGCATACTCCTGCCCTCGTCACAGCGAGAGAGCGCCACTGTGTACCAAAGATCCTTGACCGTGCAATTCTCCTGCCCTCGCGCCACAAGGCTTTCGCCTTTCGTACATGATCTACCTTCTCAGAAGCTTCCTCCCAATGGCGGTATTACCCAACAGCTTTCGCCGCTTCGACCATTTCCTTGCGCTCACAGTGCCGTCCGCAGAGGGGTTCTAACCCAAATTCCTTTTAGGCTGCTGCCTGATCTTTTGCATACAAAAAGATCTTTACGACCAACACAGCCACACGGTGTCACCGGATCATATTTACTTGTCTGTTGCAAATGAATGTTGCTGCTGCGGTTTGTGCATACTGCAAAGTGTCAGCACACGCTCTGGGTATTTCGTAAATCATATACAATTTACGAAAAACGAGCTATTCCTCATGCAGCCGTAGGCACAGATGCCTACGGCTTTTTTTGTTTTGCAGGCAAGGCGCGATCCGGCTTGCTGCGTCGTGAACAGGGGCTAATCATCCTGTTATCAAGACCGTCTGGGATAGAACCGCTCGCCGACCCACTCTGCGGTCAGCTCTTTCGGATGCAAGACCAGCGTGGGCGTATGGTTTTCCGCAGCATAAGCAAAGGCTTTGTTTTCCCCGCTGTCCGTTGCTGACATATCCGCATCATGGACATATAGTACCACATCGGCAAGGCCGATGATCTTCCTATAGGCTTGCAGCTGTGCATCCGGCGTACCCACGGGACACACGACCGAAATATGGGTGCATTTTTCCAGCATAGTAAAGTAGCGTTCCCGCAGATACGGCGCCCACTTTGTGGCCTGTTCCTCATGTGGTGTGTAGCAGAAAAGCATCAGGTCTTGGTCGGCGGTTTCCCGCAGACCATTGACGATCTCGGCTGCGTACAGACCTACGCCGCAGTCGCAGGCGGTCAGAAACTGTGTCACACCGCACTGATGCAGCACCATGATCTGCTGCGCCAACTCCATTTTCAGTTTTTGGCAGCGGTCATCTTCCTCGTCAAACCCCCACGGAAAGCGCATGGGGTGCTGTCCCATGACTGCACAACGGTATATACGTCGGTATTCTTCCAAAGCAGTCACACCTTCACAAGATTATTGTCGCAATAAATAATACGACAATAATTATTAAAATGCAACGATTTTCCAAAGTATAATAAACGAAAAATCCAAGGTGGTGAAGTTGTGACAGACATTCTTGAAATCATTAAGCAGAATCGTGAGGCACGGGGATGGTCGGAATATCAGCTTGCTGAACGCTCTGGCCTGCCACAGTCTACCATCTCCTCGTGGTATAAAAAATCTATGACGCCATCGTTTGCATCGCTTGAGAAGATCTGCGATGCTTTCGGTGTTACATTGTCGCAATTCTTTGCGCAGGACGACATTCGTGTGGCTCTGACTCCCGCGCAGCGTGAGATGTTGGATAAATGGAATTGCCTGACATCAGTGCAGCAAGCAGCGTTGGCAGCACTCATGGATACGATGATATGAATGGATAAGCCGGTTCTCGCGGCGAAGAAGCGTTTTCCACCTGTAACCCCCGGCAGCTTTCCGCTACGATGGACTTGTACTTGAGGTCACTAGGCATTGAGGACGGAGCAGAGCGGGCACGGGATGGGCGATCATGCCCAGCGGAGCATATCAGCGTGGCTGTAACCCCCGACAAAATCTTGAAGGGGCGAAACGCAAATAAGCCGATGAAAAAAGATGTGTAGCTGTGAATTGTATAAAACAGCAGGTCGCGGCAACGCCGCGACCTGCTGTACCATTATGAGAAAAACAACTTGTCGGCTGATTCGTCCAGCTTGACCACGCTCAAGTCGGTAAAGTCATCCAGTGACGGCGCGGAACGCCGCAGGTATTCGTGTCCTCCGTCCACAGCACAGGCACCGCACGAGCAGATTTTGAAGTCGTGTGTCGAGGTAGATTCTATAACATCCCCGCACTTTCTGCATTTGATGGCATTTTTGATAATCATGGATTCCTCCCGCAAAAGTGTGCAACCATTGCACACTTTTCCCTCGCCTCAGTCACGCGCTCTGTTGCACGAAGATGCCCTCCTCATCCCATGTGACTAACCGGAAATTGTAGGGACGGTCATCAGGCGCGGACAGCCCGTTGAGGATGTCCAGCAGCTCCCGCACCTCAGGCGGGTGATACCGCGCGATGAGAATTGCCTCATCCACAGGCTTGTTGTCCAGCGCACAGCCGTCCACATACATACGGAGCTGGTATAAATCCAACGCCTTCGTCTTGCCCGCCTTGGCTTCATAGATGGTCACGCCATTGACGCAGCCCACAAACAGGTCTACTTTCGCCTTCAGTCCGATTTTCTGAAATACCGGCTCCTCGCGGCTCACCCGCAGGGCATCGGGGTTGCTCTCGCACTTAGCCGCCAGCTCCTTGACGTAGCGGGCTTCGATGGTGTCCGCGTCTTTGGGCGGTGCGGGGACATAGGTTGCGATCCAGCGGAACAGCTTGTTCAGGCGCGGGTCCGCTTCACAGAAGGACGTCTTTGTATTCTTGGTGGCAGGCAGTGCGGCGGAATTGTCCGTAATCAGGTCTACCTGCACCAGAAAGCGGTTCTGGCTGGGATGAATAGCCTCGCCCCAAACACGGTCGAACAGTCCGTGCTCAATGGCGCGCCCGTTGATGCGCAGCTCTACACCGCTGGAGGTCATGTTGCCCTTATAGTAAATGGCATTGCTCTTGGTGGGGAGGATATTCCCATACCGGCAGTGGATGGTCAGCTGTCCGCCGCCCAAATCATAGGGGACATTCTCCGGCCGCTTCATGGTTCCCTCCTCCCATGTGGGCTGCAGAGGCTTCAGAATGTGGCACTTCTCTGTGCCGCCGTTGACCTCCAGCACCTTCATCGTGATGTTCGTATCGGCCAGCACGCCGGCGTAGATATACCGAAGTTCCTCGATGGCATACATCACGAGATGGTGGAAATCAGACTGTGCCGCCTTGCGGTCGGGCTTCACCGTCTGGAACTTTGCCATGGGGCAGCGGACGGTAACAGCGGTGCCGGTCGGGTAGGGCAGACCGCCGGCACCAGGGTAAAAGAACACCTTCATGGGCTGGTCCTCCTCAGACGTACCCATGGAATAGGGTGCCGTGACCTCGCGGTACTGGTTGGCAGCCGCGTCCTTTTTCGTCCGCGTCCGGATGCTCCACTGCTGGCTGGGGCTGCTGTCGCAGGACGCCAGCGCGTGTTTCAGCCCGAAGCCATGCTCGTTCAGCGGCGTCTGCGCCCCGTCCCGACAGGCGATGGTCAGCGCACTGTCCAAATTGGTGATGCCCGTGCCGCCGTCCACCACGCCGATCTCCACCGCATCGCCCAGATTCTCGAAGGACACCACAATCGTCATGGAGAGGTCGGGGTCGTCGCTGTTGGCACGGAGATTGGAAATCGCATCGTCTGCCAGCTCGCAGATAGCCTGCGCCGCGCTGTTGAAATTGTCACCGATACCCGCGAAAAGTCCATACCCGGTGGGATTGTTATGGATAATCTCTTCCGCAATGGGGTTGTTGTTCCTGTTTTCCATGGTTAAAGCTCCTTTCCGTTACTTTGCGCTGCGTGTAACAGCGTCCCGGCGAATAGCGTCTGCGACGATGCGCAGCAATGACTGCTGGCGGATGACCTCCCAACAAAAGCACTCAATCAGGGTGTCAGGCGTCACGCGCAGGTCAATGCAAACCTGCAGCAGCTCCATCCAATCGTCCTCGGTCATCTCCACTTCGATGGTGTTCTTTCTGTTTTCGTCCATGTCCGTACTCCTTTGTTTTTGATAAACAAAACACCGTGCAGGAAATACCTACACGGTGCGT
>ERZ857922.1468-NODE-1468-length-28874-cov-3.474583_pt1 | contig 28874 bp, 27 predicted proteins | sample MGYA00519579_ERZ857922 | MGnify/ENA primary metagenome ERZ857922 (study PRJEB31778, sample SAMEA3449375) | human gut metagenome | biome: human gut; feature: human-associated habitat; material: faeces | place: United Kingdom | collected 2010/2012 ... | reverse complement strand
GGACTGCTGGCATGGCAGAAATTTGGACTGCAGGTCGTTGTGACCGGTATTTTTGTTTTTTATATCCTGAACTATACAAATATTGATCTTGCAATGCGTATCCCATTCTGGCCGGATCATTATCTGAACCTTGGATGGCTTGCGATTCCGGTGCTGTTTTTTGCTGTGATCGGTACTGTAAACGGTGTGAACTTTACAGATGGCCTGGATGGACTGGCTTCCAGCGTGACTTTGATCGTAGCGGTATTTTTTACCGTAGTTTCCATTGGAACAAAGAGCGGGATCGAACCTGTGACAGGAGCCGTTGTCGGTGGACTGATGGGATTCCTTCTGTTTAATGTATATCCGGCAAAAGTGTTTATGGGAGATACCGGTTCTCTGGCACTGGGCGGATTTGTGGCAGGTGCTGCATATATGATGCAGATGCCGCTGTTTATTTTGCTGATCGGTCTGATTTATCTGGTAGAAGTACTTTCTGTCATGATTCAGGTAACTTATTTTAAAGCTACTCATGGCAAACGTATCTTTAAAATGGCGCCAATCCATCATCATTTTGAACTGTGTGGATGGTCAGAAACGAGAGTTGTAGCAGTATTTTCTGTAATTACTGCTGTTATGTGCCTGATCGCACTTCTGGCATTATAAGATGTCCGGACAAAAAGGTCAAAATCCACATGAGCTTGCTCATAGGTAATAAGGAGGAAATTAAAATGAATTTACAGGGGAAAAAAGTGCTTGTATTTGGTTCCGGAAAAAGTGGAATCGGTGCAGCAGAGCTTCTGGCAAAAGTAGGGGCGCAACCTGTCATTTATGATGGAAATAAAGATCTTGATAAAGAGACTGTAATAAAAAAAGTTCCAGATTGCAACAATATTGAAGTATATGCAGGAGAACTTCCGGAAGAAGTGCAGAAGAGACTGGATCTGGCAGTGCTGAGTCCTGGTGTACCGACGGATATTCCGCTTGTAAAGAGCTTTTATGAACAGGGACTTCCGGTATGGGGTGAGGTAGAACTTGCGTATCGTACCGGCAAGGGAAGAGTATTGGCAATTACAGGAACAAATGGCAAAACAACTACAACAGCTCTTCTGGGAAAGATTATGAGTGATGCAGAAGATTCTGTTTTTGTAGTAGGAAATATTGGAACTCCATATACATCAAAGGCACTGGAAATGAAAGATAGCTCCACAACAGTGGCCGAGATCAGCAGTTTTCAGCTGGAAACGATCGAAGAGTTTGCGCCGAAGGTAAGTGCAATCCTGAATATTACGGAAGACCATCTGAACAGACACCATACGATGGAAGAATATATCCGCGTCAAAGAACTGATCGTCAAAAATCAGACAGCAGAGGATTACTGTATCCTGAACTATGAAGATGAAGTGCTTCGTGAGTTTGGCAGACACATTGTTCCGAAAACTGTGTATTTTTCAAGCGTGAGAAAACTGGACGAGGGTATTTATCTGGATGGAGATCTGATCGTACTGAAAACAGCCGACGAAGAAATCCCTCTGGTACATACAGGAGAACTGAAACTTCTCGGACAGCACAATTTTGAGAATGTTATGGCCGCAGTTGCAATGGCTTACTACGATGGAGTATCCTTGGACAGCATCCGTAAGAGCATCTGTGAATTTACAGCTGTTGCACACAGAATCGAATATGTGACAGAGAAAAAAGGCGTTGTATATTATAATGATTCCAAAGGAACTAACCCGGATGCGGCAATTAAAGGAATCCAGGCAATGAACCGTCCGACACTTCTGATCGGCGGCGGTTATGATAAACAGTCCGGTTATGATGAATGGATTGAGGCATTTGACGGAAAGGTACGTTATCTGGTGCTGATCGGTCAGACAAAGGAGAAAATCAAAGAAGCTGCTGAGAAACATGGTTTCCATGACATCATCCTCTGCGAAGATCTGAAAGAGGCAGTAAAGGTATGTGAGGAGAAAGCACAGCCTGGAGATGCTGTTTTGCTTTCTCCCGCATGTGCAAGCTGGGGACAGTTTGATAACTATGAACAGCGTGGAGATATGTTCAAGGAATATGTAAGAGCAATGTGTGAAAAATAATGAATTTAGAAGATATCCTGACATAAAAAGAAAGGAGATTTTGCTGTGGCAACAATGGAAGAATTGGAAACAACAAAAACTGAACCTGAAAAAAAGCCGATAAGAAGGGCAAGAGGTTATTTTGATTATAGCCTGTTGTTTGTATGGATTTTTATTATGCTGTTGGGATATGTTTTACTTTATAGCGCAAGCTCGTATGTGGCGTTAACTTCTTATGGAAACTCATTTTATTTTCTGAGAAAACAGGTATTTTCCACAGCCGTAGGTTTACTTCCAATGGGATTTTGTACAATTATAGATTACAGACGTTGGAGGAACTTTGCAAAATATGCATATATGGGCTCATTGATTACAGTATTTTTGGTTTTGTCACCTATTGGAATTGAAAATCATGGCGCCAAAAGATGGGTAGGTGTTGGACCGTTACAGTTCCAGCCGGCAGAAGTAGTCAAAATTGGAGTTATTCTTATGACTGCATATATGCTTTCTAAATGTGGCGCTCATGCTCTTAGAAATGTGAGAATATGTTATCAAATTTACGCACCTGCAATTATAGGCGGTGTTTTGATTGTGGGAATAACTTCTAACCTAAGTTCTGCAATTATTATTTTTGGCATCGGAGCTATAATGATAATTATTGCCGGAGCAGATAAGAAGTTTGCTTTATCCCTTGTGGCACTTGGAGGACTTTTCCTTGTGGTTATTTTGATTGCGGGAGCCGCGATGGGAAAAGGCTTTAGATTTTCCCGTATTATGGTATGGCTTAATCCTGAAGAATATGCAGATTCCGGCGGATATCAGGTAATGCAGGGCTTGTATGCCATAGGTTCAGGTGGACTTTTTGGAAAGGGACTTGGAAATAGTGCACAGAAGCTTGGATTTGTTCCGGAAGCAACTAACGATATGATTTTTTCAATTATATGTGAAGAGTTAGGAATTTTTGGAGCGATATGTATCATTCTTCTGTTTATATTTATGATTAGAAGAATGAGAGTGGTAGCGTGTAATGCACCTAACCTTTTCGGTTCAATGATTGTAATTGGGGTTATGGCTCAGATTTCAATGCAGGTAGTTTTAAACATTGCAGTTGTAACAAATAGTATGCCTAACACAGGTGTGTCATTGCCGTTTATAAGTTACGGAGGTACGTCCCTTGTATTTCTGATGGCAGAAATGGGATTGGTTTTTTCTGTTTCAAAAAGTGTAAAGAAAATCCGATAATATAAAAAATGTATTATCAAAGGAGAAATTATATGAAAAGAAAAAAGAAGAGAAAACTGAAAAAAAGTGTTAAAAAACTTCTAATATTGATTCCGATTATAGCGGTGATAGCTATCATATGTGTTTATGGCTTTGCATTAAAAGATGTAAGCTATTCTTCTGATTTACAACAATATTCGGTAGAAGAAGTAAAGGCATATCTTAATGCAAAAAAAATAGATAATACACTTTTGTTTTGGATAAAAAACAAAATAGGAAAAAGTGAAAACATTGACTTGTTTGAAGAATACACTGTAAAAATGCAAAATCCAATGAAAGTTAAAATAATTTCTTACGAAAAGAAACTAAAAGGATACATTAAGATATATAATAGCTTCTATCAGGTTGACGAAGATGGAAAAGTTCTAAAGATAACAGCCGTAAAACCTAAAGACATTCCCATAATAACAGGTTTGGATATTAAGAAAGCTTCAATGTACAATGTACTTGAAACTGGAAACAAAGGTGACATACCGGCACTTACTAATATGTTTAAGGAATTAGATGCATATAAGTTAAAGCCTAAGAAAATAGACATTAACAGGAACTGCGAAATAACAATGTATATCAAAGACCTTAAAGTTCAATTGGGAAAAAATAACAATCTTGATAAAAAATTGAGCGACTTTAATGATTTGTATAAGAATGCTTCCAAATATAAGGGAACACTTAATATGAAATGGGTTAGTACAGATGGAAGTTATACACTGAAAAAAGAGCAGGAAACTACAAAATCTAAAAATACTAAAACAAAAAATAACAAAAAATAAAAATTTACTGTTGATATTTTTCTCAAAGAATTATATTATATTACTATATGTAAATAAGTAATACTATATCTCAGTATGAAAATATGTAAAATAAATTAAGAAAGAATATGGACAAAGGAGGATAAAACCTTGTTAGAGATTACTACAAACGAAAGTGAAGCAGTTGCAAAGATTATAGTTGTAGGTGTAGGTGGAGCAGGAAATAATGCCGTTAATAGAATGATAGATGAGAATATCGGAGGAGTTGAATTTATTTCAGTTAACTCAGATGCTCAGGTGCTTAAGAGAAGTAAAGCACCATCAACATTACAGATTGGTGAAAAGATTACTAAAGGTCTTGGAGCAGGAGCTAAGCCTGAAGTTGGTGAAGCTGCAGCAGAAGAGAACGTAGAAGAAATCGCACAGTTATTAAAGGGTGCTGACATGGTATTCGTAACTTGCGGTATGGGAGGCGGAACAGGAACAGGTGCAGCTCCTGTAGTAGCACGTGTTGCTAAGGAACAGGGAGCTCTTACAGTAGGTGTTGTTACTAAGCCTTTCAGATTTGAAGCAAAGACACGTATGAACAATGCCATTGCAGGTATTGAAAGATTAAAAGAAAACGTAGATACACTTATTGTAATTCCAAATGATAAGTTACTTGAAATCGTAGATAAGAGAACAACTATGCCGGAAGCTTTAAAGAAGGCTGATGAAGTATTACAGCAGTCAGTACAGGGTATTACAGACTTAATTAACGTACCAGCATTAATTAACCTTGACTTTGCTGACGTTCAGACAGTAATGAGAGATGCAGGAATCGCTCATATTGGTATTGGTGAAGCAAGCGGTGACGAGAAGGCAGCAGAAGCAGTTCAGCAGGCTGTTACATCTCCACTTCTTGAAACAACAATTAACGGAGCTAAGAATGTTATCATTAACATTACAGGTGATGTAAGCTTATTTGAAGCTAATGAAGCAGCAAGCTATGTACAGGAACTTGCAGGTGAAGATGCAAATATTATCTTCGGTGTTAGATATGAGGATACATATCCTGATGAATGTTCTATTACAGTTATGGCTACAGGTATAGGTGAACCTGCTACAGAAAAGACTTCATTCTCAACAAAGATGAAGGCAAACCCATTTGCATCAACAGTAGCAAAGCCTAAAACATCAACAACACCAATGACTGACTACACAAGAAATGTAGCAACAGCACCTCATGGTACAGTTGAAGAAAGACCTATTAAGATTCCTGAATTTTTACAGAAAAAGTAATAGGCTGTCGAACAATTTTGAAGTATTCTAAACATACTTCGACGGACTTTTTATAACAGAATAACTATAATAAAATCCATAAGGAGTAAGCAATGGAACAAGACATTTATTTAGATGTTTATTTCAGCTTTAATTTCCTTATGGATTTTTTTGTGCTTTTTTTGACAGGAATAATTATAAAAAACAACAAAAAAATATATAGAACCATTGTATCGGCCATAATTGGGGCAACATATGCAACAATAGTTATGATTACGGAAGGCATGGAAATATATCAAAAAAGTATAGGAATATTTCAAAAAGGTATAGGGGAAGACCTTACAAAACCGTTAAAAATAGTTTTAACTTATGTTGTGATAGTTTATGTTATGGAGCTAATTGCATATGGAAAATACAATGCAGTTACAATGACAAGAAACATGATTATTATATACATAATTACCTTTATTTTAAGCGGTGCTGTCAATGCATACTACTGGGAAAACAGGGTAGATGGTATAAATGTAACAAAAACTATTTTGCTTGTGTTTTTTATAGAAGTATTTTTAGTTGTTTTGGTTAAAAGAAGTCAGAAAGATGTATCAATTACATCTCTTTATCAGGTAACATTATTGGTTGATGGAAACAGAATTAATGTAATAGGTCTGGCAGACACGGGGAACAGTCTTACGGAACCCATAACAGGAAAACCGGTGTCAGTTATACAGGCAGAAGAATTGAAAAAGATTCCGGATAAAATTTTGCTTGTACCTTATAATTCTGTTGGAAAAGAGAGAGGACTAATGAGGGCTTTTGTGGCAGACAATATGATTGTAAATGGCAGAACGGTGGAAAAGCCCATAATAGGAATCCATAAAGGAAGTTTTGGTGGAAATAACCAGTATCAGTTAATATTGCATCCTAAAATATTAAAAGGGGAGTAAGGTATGTTAATTAATCGTGAAATGAAAACAAATGAAATGAAATTTTCCTTTTTGCAGGGAATGATTATAAAAAGGGAGGGTGGAATACATTACATAGGAGGTAATGATATTCTTCCTGCACCACTTAGCACGGACATAGAGGGAGAGTGCATAAAGAATTTAATAGAAAACAATGATGAGGAAGCTAAGTCTATGCTTATTGAACATAATCTAAGACTTGTAGTGTACATAGCAAAGAAATTCGACAATACAGGAGTTGGAGTGGAAGATTTAATTTCCATAGGTACAATAGGTTTGATTAAGGGAATAAACACTTTTAAGCCGGACAAAAACATAAAACTTGCAACTTATGCTTCAAGATGTATTGAAAATGAAATATTAATGTATTTACGAAAAAACAACAAAACAAAGCTTGAAGTATCAATTGATGAGCCTTTAAATGTGGACTGGGACGGCAATGAATTACTGCTTTCAGATATTTTGGGAACAGACGAAGATGTGATTTCTAAAGGGATTGAAAGTGAAGTGGAAAAGAAACTTTTATACAAAGCCATAGAAAAGCTAAACCATAGGGAAAAAGTCATAGTTGAAATGCGTTATGGGTTAAACAACAAAGATGGGGAAGAAATGACACAAAAAGAAGTTGCAGACTCCTTAGGTATATCTCAATCATATATTTCACGACTTGAAAAAAAAATAATAAAACGCTTGAAAAGAGAAATTTTAAAATTCGAATAGAAGTTTTTGAATAAAGAGCCATATTTTAGGCAATTATAAAAGATAGATATAAATATAATTATTAGATTTTTGAAAAGTGGATTATTTTTAAAAATGAAAATAATCGGGTTTTTAATAAAAAATAAATATCTATAGATTTGTAATTGCGGGGGAATATATGGCTCTTTTTAAAGTAGAAATATGCGGAGTAAATACATCAAAATTACCTTTGTTAACAGAGGACGAGAAAAAGGAATTATTTAAAGAAATAAAGAAAGGAAATGAAGTTGCGAGAGAAAAATATATAAGAGGAAATTTAAGACTGGTTTTAAGCATTTTGCAAAGATTTTCTAATAGCAATGAGAATGTGGATGACCTGTTTCAGATAGGCTGCATAGGTTTGATTAAGGCAGTAGACAATTTTGACGATACATTAAATGTGAAATTTTCTACTTATGCCGTGCCGATGATTTCGGGCGAATTAAAAAGATATTTAAGAGATAATGCAGCAATCAGGGTAAGTCGTTCCATAAAGGACATTGCCTACAAAGCAATATATTGTAAAGAAAATATAATAAAAACTACTCACAGGGAGCCTACTGTGGTAGAAATTGCAAAAGAGATAGGAGTGGAACCTGAAGATGTGGTGTATGCCCTTGACGCAATCCAAAGCCCGGTGTCTTTATATGATCCTGTATACGACCAGGGTGGGGATACCTTATATGTAATGGACCAGATAAGTGACAAAAAGAATAAAGAAGAAAAATGGGTAGAGAATATAGTTTTAAATGAGGCATTAAAAGGTTTAAGTGAAAGAGAACGAAAAATAATAGATATGAGATTCTTTAATGGAAAAACACAAATGGAAATAGCAGATGAAATTGGCATAAGCCAGGCACAGGTTAGCAGACTTGAAAAGAACGCACTGAAGGCAATGAAGAAATATATGGAGTAATAAAATCAGGAACCAATTATAAGAATCTGTATATACTAAAGAAAAGGGTGAAATTGTTCAATCATAATGCGTATAGAAGAATTGAAACAAAAAGAAGTTATAAATACTTGCAACTGCAAAATATTAGGTTGTGCAGATGACATAGAGTTTGATATTTGTACAGGCTGTATTGAGGCAATAATAGTTCCGGGACCGGGAAAATGGTGTGGTCTTGTGTGCAGTGATTTTGAATATGTAATTCCATTTAAATGTATTGTTCAGGTGGGACCTGACATAATTCTTGTAAAAGTTGATGAAAAAGAAGTGAGAAACAAAATAAAAGTGTAAATTTCTTGACCTATGGATAAAAGTTCCATATAATCTAGTAGTAAAAACATTTTAGTTGGAAGAATGTAATAGTTAAAAAGAAAATATGTAAAAACTTATAAGAACTAACAAGTACGGAGGAATGAAATGAAGTGTCCATATTGTGGAACAGATGATACAAAAGTTATAGACTCAAGACCGGCAGAAGAGAACAATGCCATTAGAAGAAGACGTCAGTGTGAGAAATGCAACAAGCGTTTTACAACATATGAAAAAGTAGAAACAATACCTTTAATAGTAATCAAAAAAGAAAACATAAGAGAGCCATATGACAGAGGAAAAATAGAGGCAGGAATACTTCGCTCATGCCATAAAAGACCGGTATCATATGACCAGATAGTGCAGGCTGTGGAAGATGTTGAAAATACTATTTTTAACATGGAAAAGAAAGAAATTCCAAGTCAGGTTATTGGCGAGATTGTAATGGAGAGACTAAAACAGCTTGATCAGGTAGCCTATGTGCGCTTTGCATCTGTATATAGGGAATTTAAGGACGTAAATACCTTTATGGATGAATTGAAAAAATTACTAAAATAAAACTTAAGGAGACAAAATGCTGGAAAGATTTTACCCAAATGAGTATCTGGATTCAGTTTATGATATTGATTTTGAAATGTATTACAAACAGGGAATCAGAGGAATAATCTCAGACATAGACAACACATTGGTTCCTCACGGAGCACCTGCCACAGAAGAAATAGTGGCATTGTTTGACAAAATACATAAATTAGGAATAGATACATGTCTTATATCAAATAATCAAGAGCCAAGAGTTGAGCCATTTGCATATGCAGTGAAGTCAAAATACATATTTGATGCTCATAAGCCAAGCACAAAAAACTACAGGAAAGCAATGGAACTTATGGGAACAACACCTAAGAATACGCTATTTTTAGGCGATCAAATCTTCACAGACATATGGGGAGCTAATAGAGCAGGAGTGCAAACAGTAATGCTCAAAAAAATAGACAAAAAAGAAGAAATACAGATAGTCTTAAAACGAATCCCGGAAAAATTTGTTTTGTGGAGATGGCGAAAGAAACTTCAAAAAACACAGTAAAAAATTGGAAATAGTATATAAAAAAGAACAACCAACTCTAAAGAAAGTGCTCTGAAGCCGTCGGCCCTTAGAAGATGGGGCAGTGTAGCTGTCACAGATTCTTAGTACCACTACGAGCTGAGGGCAGCGGGAGCGTGCTTTCGTTGAGCTGGTTGTTCTTTTTTGAAAAAATTTTAGTAAGTTTTTATTGCACTAATCAAAGTACTTTGCTTTGATTTCTTCAGTAGGCATTTCCTTGCCTGTCCAAAGAAAGAATGCTTCTGCACCTTGGTAGAGTAACATATATAATCCGTTGAATACTGAACAGCCTTTTTCTTTTGCCATCTTGTATAGTTTTGTTTCTAAAGGATTATAGATTATGTCTGAAACTATTAATTCAGGTCTTAAGATTGAAGAATCCTTTACTAGGCATCCGTCTGTATTTGGTGCCATTCCGATTGGTGTGGCATTTGTAAGAATATCGCTTGAAAAAACTGATTCTCCAATTGAATCGTCGTTCATTTCAATTAAGTTTACTTTACAGTCTGTGTTGTCGTTGATGTCGCTTACAAGTTTTTCTGCTTTGCTCCAGAAGTTATCTTTTATGCTTAAAACATCAATTTCACGGGCACCGTCTAAAGCTGCCTGAACACAAATAGATGAAGCAGCACCGCCTGAACCTAAAAGTGTCATTTTTTTGCCGACAATATTGTGACCGCAATCCTGAAGTGAACGGATATATCCTGTTCCGTCAGTGTTGTGACCAACGAATTTGCCATTATCATTTACAACAGTGTTAACTGCGCCGATTATTTTTGCTGCAGGTGATAATTCATCAACTAATTTGCTCATTAATGTTTTGTCAGGCATAGTGCAGTTAAAACCTGCAACATTTAATTTCTTAAGACCTTCAAAAGCAACCTGAAGATTATTTTCAGGTACATCAAAACATAAATAAACGTAATCAAGACCTAAAAGTCTATATGCCTCGTTATGCATTAAAGGAGATTTGCTGTGTGAAACAGGGCTTCCGAGAAGTCCGGTAAGTCTAGTCTGTCCTGTAATTTCTGATATACAACCCATAATTGTATCCGCCTTTCCTAATATGTAAAAATAAAGCCGACATGTAAAAAAAGTCGACATTTTGATTATACGGATTGTGTTTCGCTTTTCACTTTCACAACCTACTGTAATCATATCTGTTTAAATAATACAACACAAATATAATATGGTCAAAATTTTTTGAAATAACAAGGAAAAATTTCTCAATAAAACAAATTAGCCAAGGCCTTAAGGTTGACTTAGAACTTTTGCTAATTTATACTTTGTATATGCGAAAAAGGGAGGACTTTGTACCAATGAAGACTTTAGAGTGTAGAGGAATCACATTAAGTGATAAGCAAACTAAGATTTGCGTTCCGATAACAGGAACTGATTTAGAAGAAATAAAAGAACAGGCAGAGAAGATTGCTAATATGAATCCTGACGTTGTGGAATGGAGAGCAGATTTCTATGATGTAAAGAACAATGACGAAACTGAGTTTGAACAGTGTCTTAAGGCTATCAATGATAATCTAAAAAAAATCCCAATTATTTATACATATAGAACATCAAATGAAGGTGGAGAAAAGAGTATTGATGTTGATGATTATTGCAGACTTTGCAAGTATGTTTCAGAAATATCTGAGAAATACAATGTGGCAATGATTGATGTGGAGTTATATGAAAATAAAGACCGGAAAGACATTGGCAAGTTGCTTTTAGATATTAAAAGCAACGGAGTTAAGGTTATTGGTTCTAATCATCATTTTGAGGGCACACCATCAGAAAAAGATATATTCAATGTATTGAAAACAATGGAAGAAGCAGGGGCAGATATTTGCAAGATTGCAGTAATGCCTAAAGAAAAAGTTGATGTTAAAACATTAATAAATGCTTCAAAGAAAGCTAATAAAGAATTAAATGCGCCGATTATAACAATGTCAATGGGAGAGCTTGGAGCGGTAACAAGAATTTGTACAAGAATGACAGAATCAGTCGTTACATTTGGGGCAGGAGTTAATGCATCTGCACCGGGACAGCCACCATGTGAAATGGTTAGATTCCTTTTGAAAGCTTCAGAAAGTGGAAAGATAGATTGCAACGTGGCTTTAATAGGTTTTATGGGAACAGGAAAAACAACAATATCCAATGCCTTATCAAGAATAACAGGTTTTAAGGAAGTAGATGTGGATCAGTATATTGTTGAAAAAGAAGGCATGGCAATAAAAGATATTTTTGCAGAAAATGGCGAGCAATATTTTAGAGATTTGGAAACTCAGGCTTTAAGAGATTTACAGGAAGAAAAAGAAACAATTATTTCCTGCGGCGGAGGAGCTGTTTTAAGAGATGAAAATGTGGAAATACTAAATACTGGAAGTGTTATTGTACAGCTTAAGGCTACACCTGAAACAGTATTTGAAAGAGTAAAAGACCATACACACAGACCTATTTTAAATAATGACATGAGTGTAAGACACATTACTGAATTAATGAATCAGAGAGAACCAAGATATAATTCAGTTGCGGACATACAGGTTAATGTTGATAAGGGAGACAGAGTAGAAACTTGTTATTACATACTTAAAGAACTTGAAAAAACAGGTCATTTTAGTGTAGAATAAAAAGTGGTTGAAATAAATATAAATATAATTTATAATATTTTTTAGCGTGACTTAGTCACAGACGAACTTTAGGAGGAATAATTATGGTAACAGCAGGCGATTTCAAGAATGGTATTACTATTGAATATGATGGAAAGATTTGTCAGATTATTGAATTCCAGCATGTTAAACCGGGAAAAGGCGCAGCGTTCGTTAGAACAAAATTAAAAGATATCAAGAGTGGTGGTGTTGTAGAAACAACATTCAGACCAACAGAAAAATTCGAAAATGCACATATCGATAGAAAGGATATGCAGTATTTATATAACGATGGTGATTTATACTACTTTATGGATGGTGAGACATATGACCAGATAGCAGTAAGTGCTGAAAAGGTAGGCGATTCACTTAAGTTTGTAAAAGAGAATGAAACAGTTAAGATTTGTTCATGTAAGGGTGATATTTTTGCAATTGAACCACCTATTACAGTTGAACTTCAGATTACAGAAACAGAACCTGGATTTAAGGGTAACACAGCAACTAATGCTACTAAGCCTGCAGTTGTTGAAACAGGAGCAACAGTATATGTTCCATTGTTTGTTGAACAGGGTGAAACAATTGTTATTGATACACGTACAGGAGAATATTCAAAGCGTGTTTAATGCATAGTAAGCTGATAAAAAGCTGCGCTGATGCGCAGCTTTTTATATAATATAGAATCTTTTTACAAAAATTCAAAAGTGGAAAGAAATTCTTTTTTTATATTATTTTGTTAAAAAATTAACAAAATAAAAGGGATATAAGGAGGATGGACATATGAATATAGTTATTTTAGATGCCAACACACTAACATTAGATAACGACATTGATTTTTCAGTGTTTAACCAGTATGGGAATGTAACGATATATCAGTCAAGCACTGATGAAGAAGTAGGGGAAAGAATTAAAGATGCAGAAGTTGTTTTGTGTAACAAGACAGTTTTGAACGCAGACAAGTTAAGCAAGGCACCTAATTTAAAATATATCGGATTATTCGCAACAGGATATAACAATATTGACATTGATTATACAAGAGCTTATGGCATAACTGTATGTAATGCAGGCGATTATTCAACAGAAGCAGTTGCCCAGCATGTATTTGCATTTATTTTGCATGAATATAACACAGTAGACAAGTATAATACATTCGTTAAGAATGAAGGTTGGGTTAATGCTGAAACATTTTCTCCATTCTTTGCCATGAGAGAATTACAGGGGAAGACTATTGGGGTTATCGGTTATGGATCAATCGGAAGAAAAGTTGCCGACGTAGCAAGAGTTTTTGGAATGAAGGTTATGGCATATAGTAGAAGTCAGGAAAAGAAAGATCCTAACTTTAGAATATTAGAATATGCATCAATTGATGATATTCTTGCTAATTCAGATATTGTAACAATGCACTGTCCTCTTAATGAAGATTCAAAATATATGTGCAATAAAGAGTTTTTTAAGAAAATGAAAAAAGATGCCTTATTCATTAACACATCACGAGGAAACGTAGTAGATGAAGAAGCTTTGGCTTGGGCACTTAACAATGACATTATTGCTCATGCAGCAGTAGACGTAGTTTCAAAAGAACCTATGGAAAAGGATAATGTATTACTTAAGGCTAAGAACATTATTATTACACCACATATTGCGTGGGCTCCAATCGAGGCTAGAACACGACTTATTAAAATTGTTTCAAAAAATTTGCAAAAATGGGTTGCAGGAACCCCTATAAATGTTATAGAATAGCATTACGAAAGGTGTTTAGAACGGATTAATGTTAATCTAATCTAAAAAAGTGGCGGGAACAGTGATTGAAATTATTATGTTCTCAGCAGATTAATTTTTTAAGGAGGAACAGTCATGAGAAGATTGACAAAGAAGATTGCAGCATCTGCTTTAGCACTTTCTCTCGTATTTACTATGGGAACACAGTGTTTTGCTGCAAACTGGGGTAGCTATTTCGGAGGCTCACAAGGATGGTCTGAAGGAGCTGAAGGAACTTTAACATCTAACACAGATAAGGCTTGGACAGCACAGATGGCATCTATCGGATACGGTGGAGCTTGGGGTGCTCAGGTTTATAAGAACGGAATCAGTGTTAAGAAGGGACAGCAGTATACACTTTCATTTGATGCACAGTCATCAACATGTGATAAGTGGGTATACGTTAAGGTTTCAACAGATGAAACATTAGCTTTCTCAGATTGGGTTCAGTTAAAGAAAGGTAGCACAACTAAGTATTCAACAACATTTACAGCTAAGGCTAATGCTAAATCAGTATACTTCGGTATTGGTGGAGAATTTGGTGACAGACAGGGCGTTGACACAGATAAGGATGCAGCAATCAGATATGGTGTATTCACATCAACAAAGGGTGCTCTTTCACAGCTTACAGATGTTGATCCAACATTCTCAACAACAGTTAAGCTTACTAATTTCTATTTAGGAGCTGCTAAGCCGGCTAGGGTTAGCTTAAAGAGTGTTAAGGCTGCTAAAAAGGGTAAAGTTAAAGTTAAATATAAGAAAGTTTCAGGAGCAGCAGGATATCAGATTCAGTACTCATTAAAGAGCAATATGAAGTCAGCTAAGAGCAAAACAACAAAAAAGGCTACTTACACAATTTCAAAACTTAAAAAAGGTAAAAAATATTATGTAAGAGTTAGAGCTTACAACAAAGGTAAGAAAGCTTACGGCGATTGGAGCAAGAAGAAAGCTGTTAAAGTTAAATAATAAAAAATAATTTTGTTATCCCTCATATCCTTTGATATGAGGGGTTTCTTTTAATCAATCAAAAAACGTTTCTAAGTAGAAAATCGTTATAAGTCGAACGATTTTTTACATATTTGGTATTTTTTTACATATAATAGTAATGATAAAAAAATAATAAACCAAAGTATGGTAAAGGGGGAAATACAATGATTGACAAAGTTATTGAAAACAACAGAGTAAGTATTATAGGAGAGATAGTTTCTGAATTTAAATTCAGTCATGAAGTTTTTGGCGAAGGTTTCTACACAGTTGACGTGTCGGTGGACAGATTAAGTGAATTAACAGATGTAATTCCGTTAATGGTGTCAGAAAGACTTGTTGATGTCAGTGAAGACTATCAGGGAAGGCTTGTTGAAGTATCAGGTCAGTTCAGATCTTATAATCGTCATGAAGGAGCAAAAAACAAGTTAGTTCTATCGATTTTTGTAAGGGAATGGGAAGAAGTAGAAGAAAACCTTGAATCAGGCAAAACTAATCAGATATTCTTAGATGGTTATATTTGCAAAGCACCTATTTATAGAAAAACACCTCTTGGAAGAGAAATAGCAGATTTATTAGTTGCAGTTAATCGACCTTATGGCAAGTCAGATTACATACCTTGTATTGCATGGGGACGAAATGCAAGATATGCATCAACTTTTGAAGTAGGTGGTCATATTCAAATCTGGGGAAGAGTACAGAGCCGTGAATATGTGAAAAAGATAAATGAAGAGGAAAGCGAAAAGCATGTTGCTTACGAAGTTTCTGTAAGCAAACTTGAATATATTGATGAATAAAATATAATACTGAAGAGTTAAAAAAGGTTGTTTTTGAATTAAATTTCGAAAACAACTTTTTTCTATGTTTGTGAATAATAAATAAAAACGATTTGACTTTTACATATGTATGAAGTAATATTGTATAAAAAGGTGATATTCAAAAGGAGGAAATATGAAAAAGAGTATTAAAAAAATTATCTCTTTAGTTATTGCTATGGCACTGACAATTAGTGGAATTACATATTCAACTGTAGCAAAAGCTGACGAAAGCGAAGGCTCATGGAAAACCGACGCAGTTAAGGTTCCGAGTGAAGGACAACTTGTTGGAGCAGGATATATTGATGTTGAATTCGATAATTCAATGGAAGGATACACATACACTGTATATCTTGATGGTAAGCCTGTTTATTGGAATGGCAATGATATTGTAAGAGAAGAATTGGGTGAGAAAAAGACAGATGATTCTGTCACAAAGACATTTACTTCAAGTGATGAAGGAAAAACAGAAGTTTATGCAACAACAGTAAGTAAACATGAAATCACTGTAAAAGCTAAGAAAGATAATGTTGAATTAACATCTGTAAGAAATTTTTATGTTTCAAAGAAAGGACTTGCTTTAGGCGGAGACATGAGCGATAAGATTAAGTTAAGTAAGCTTAACTGTTCATGGTACTATAACTGGTCAACAGAAGCTTTTAATACAACATTAGATGAGGGTGTTCAGCACATTCCTATGATGTGGGGAAGCGGTGATGATAACAAAAAAGCAATGAAGAACTTGGTAACAACATCTAACTATATTTTAGGATTTAATGAACCTGATATTGGAACACAGGCTAATATTGAATTCTTTGAGGCTTCAAGTGTGTGGGATGAATATATTAAACCACTTAATATGAGAAAAGTTTCGCCTGCACCTGCAGCTCCGGGTGGAGACTCAGTTTGGCTTAGAAGATTTATGAAGGGCGATTATATTTGTAAGAATCCATGGGATGGAAGCTGGGGATTGTTCTATGACTACGAAGATGAAGCTACAAAAAAATTTGTTGAAGGAGAATCAGACAGTGTTGATTCTGTAGTGTTGCACTATTATAGAAACACAATTAACTTGAAAGGATTGCTTGATGCAGTGGAAACACTTTGGAATTCATATCATAAACCTATTTGGATAACTGAAATGTCATTGTTTGGTGTCAAAGGAACAAGAAGTGACTTTAGTTATGAGCTACCTGAAAAGAGAGCTGAAATTCAAAAATATCTTGAAGATGCAATGGAAGCATTAGATGCAAATCCACATGTAGAAAGATATTGCTGGTTCCCATATGATATTGATAGTACAAATGATATAGATTCTTTTAATGGTTCTGGTGGAACAGCAATGTTTGACTATTCATCAGGTGCATATACTGAACTGGGAAGAATGTATTCATCAAAGGGAAATCCGGAAGGGTATAATGCACAAACAATTTCAGATGATGAAATGTTTGTATATGTTCCGGAGGAAACAACAACACAGGCACCTACAACTGTGGAAACAACAACACAAGCACCAACAACACAGACACCTACAACAAAAAAGCAGGAAGAAACAACAAAGGCTGAGATTTTAAAGCAGGTAAAAGTGACAGGTGCAAAAAATATTAAAAAGAAATCTGTAAAAGTTACTTGGAAGAAAGTTGCCAAAGCGAAATCTTATCAGATTCAGTATGCAATGAACAATAAGTTTACAAAGAAAGCAAAGATTAAGAAAACAAAGAAATTAACTTATACAGTTAAAAAATTACAGAAAAATAAAAAGTATTACTTTAGAGTCAGAGCTGTTTCGAATGGTATTAACGGAAAATGGTCAAAGACAAAGAAAGTAAAAATTAAGAAATAAACTGATTAATATAGTGATGAAGAGAGTTGATTAAAAATTGGCTCTCTTTTTTTACTTAATTTATTTAACAGGATAAATTAAATGGAAGTAATTGTAAAATTTGATACAAAAAGTAAGAATAATATAATATATTTACAATATTGGTAAAAAATACTTTTAAACAGTTGTAAAAACAGGTAAAACTAATAAACAGTATATCTAAAAATGTTTCATTGTAAAACAAATTATGCAATATTACACATTTCATAACAAATAAAAACAGTTTTATTCGTTAAAATTAACATTAAATGGTTGAAAAATAAAAACGTTTATGATATAATGACGTCAATTGAAATGAGAGTGAAAGATTTCAAGTGTAAATTTAAGTTTTATTTAAAGGAGGAATTGAAAAGATGAGAAAAGTTTTCAATAAGGCATTAGCAGGTGTAACATCAGCAACTTTAATTGCAACACTTGCATTAGGAGTTAATTTCACAAGCACAGTTAAAGCTGATGAAGCAACAGCAGTAGACACAGTATGGTCATTTACACAGGGTGGACAGTATAATCCAGATGAACCAGGCAATACTGGATATATTAAATCAGTAAGCGTTGGTAACGAAACATTAGCTAATTGGGAAAGAGATAAAAATGCAAAGCAGATACAGACAGCAAGCAAAGCATCAACTGGATTCACATTAAACATTGAAAATACAGGCTGGGATGCACAGTGGTCAAAGATAACTGGATATCCAACAGATCGTATTAATCCATGGGCGATAGATGCGTCAAATACTATTGAAGCTAAGGCAGGACATATTTACAAAGTATCATTTAAGGCTAAAGCATCAAAGAAGAAATATGGATATGTAGCCTTTGGAACAGACATTGTAACTAATATAGACACAGGTGAAACATTAACACCATATGACCAGGCACCAATTGAAATGAGTGATGCTGCATCAAATCAGATTATTACATTAGGAACAACTGATAAAACATATACATTTACATTTACTAACTGGGTATCAGCTAAGAAAATTAAAACAAGTATTATGTTAGGTGCGTTTAATGCGCAGTATGATTACGCTGGAAATAGTGTTAGTGATATTATTACTGAAAAAGAGGCAAACTGGAGTGGTACAGTTGTTGTAAGTGATTTCACAATTACAGATGAAGGATTAAATCCGGAATTTGTTGTAGAACCACCTAAGCCATCACAGCCATCACAGCCATCACAGCCAGCACAGCCAACAACTAAGCCTTCAGTTACTCCTGGAAACAATAATAGTGGAAATAATCAGCCAGCTGTAACTAAGCCAGCAGCTAAAAAACTTGCAAGAGTAGCTAAGGTTAAGGCTAAGAATAACAAGGCTAAAACAGTTAAGGTTACTTGGAAGAAAGTAGCAAACGCTAAGAAGTACGAAGTTAAGGTTGGAAATAAAACTTATACAGCAAAGAAAGCTACTTTAACAGTTAAGAAGTTAAAGAAAGGCAAAACATATAAGATTAAAGTTCGTGCTAAAGCAACAGGATTCAAAACAGGTGCTTGGAGCAAGACTGTAAAAGTTAAAATTAAAAAATAATACATAAAATTTATAAGCTATTAGGTTACCCAATGCGTATGCATTGGGTAACTGTAACAATAAGAAGAGTTTATGTTAGTCAGGAGGACTTAAAGTGAGAAAGAGTATTTTAAAGAAAGCTACAGCAGTAGCAATGTCATTAACAATGGTTGTTGGAATGACAGGAGTTGTTTCAGCAGCACATGCTTCTAATGGAGCAGATGTTGCAACAAATGCTAAGGTTAGTTCATTTTCTATCTTAACAGAAGAAGATGGTGGAGTTTGGAAGAAAGCATTAGAAAATATAAGAACAGACAAATATCCTAATGGACAGGTTGCCGGAAAAGATTTCGTAACAGAAGGATGGCTTACAGATCAGAATGGTAAAATATCAACATCTAATATGGAAATGTTTGTTAAGAACACAGGATGGGATGGAGAGTACAACAAGTTCACAGGCGCTTTAGTTGGAGATAATCCATGGGGATTAACAATGACAGTTAGTGACATTCCGGTTGAATTAGGTCGTAATTATACAGTTTCTTTCAAGATTAAAAGTACATTAAAGGGTACTGTTACAAACGAAGAAACAAAGGAAGAAAAGACAATAGATTCAAAACATATCTTATTCAAAGCATATGATCAGAAATCTAAGGGTGAACCAAGTGTAAACTTCACATCAGTTTCAGGTGCTACTAGTGGTGGTTATATCACAGTAAAGAATGGTGATGATTATAAGACAGTAACAGCTACAGTTAAGATTCCTGACACAAGAAAGGCATATGGCGGAGATGTTATGGGACTTAAGTTTGCTTTAGGTGCATTCGTCAAAACATTCCCAGAAGAAGTTAATATGAAGGGAACAGTTTATGTTAAGGATTTAAAGGTTATTGCAGGTGATCAGTATACAGTTAAGTTTACTGACGGAAGCCAGTCACAGGCTAAGTATGTTAATGCAGGAAGCCAGGTTACACCAGCAAGCTTTTCAAAGAAAGGCTACACATTAGCAGGATTCAAGAACAAAGCTACAGGTGCTATGTACAACTTTGGTTCAGCAGTTAACAGTGATTTAGAACTTGTTGCTGTATTTAATAAGACAGCTAAGCCTGGAAAACCATCAATTAAGGTTAAAGGTGCTAAGAAGAAAGCAACAGTTAGATATAAGAAGGTTAAGAATGCAGCAGGTTACCAGATTAAGTATTCTGCAAAGAAGAACATGAAGGGTGCTAAGACTAAGACAACTACTAAGGTTAAGTATACTATTAAGAAACTTAAATCAAGAAAGTTCACATATGTTCAGGTTAGAGCTTTTGCAAAAGATTCTACAGGAAAGAAGGTATACGGTAAGTTCTCAGCTAAGAAGAAAGTATTCATAAAGTAATTAATTTTTAGATAACATAATATTAATCTTAGAGCAGGTGAAAGGGTGAAAAGATATTGTATGGTGTATGCAGTATTTTTCGCCCTTTTATTTTCTTTTAAAAAGAAAATAATAAAATTAAAAACAAACAATTTATTATCAAATATAAATTGTAAAATATATATAACAAAGAGGGTACTTTTTATAGGAAGGAGATTACAATATGAAAGGATTTAAAAGAATCACTTCAATTGTTTTGGCATTGGCAATGTTTGCAACAGGTATTGCAATAAGCGGACCTACTACAGTAAAAGCTGATACAGCAACAGACAATTGGAAGGCTAATGGTATTGTAAGTCCTAAACAGGACAAGTTAATTGGCGCAGGATACATTGATGTTAAATGGGATAACACATTAACAGACGTATCACAGTATAAAGTTTATGTTGATGGTGATTTAAAAGCAACAGTATCACCTTCATCAGACAAGACTATGAGTACAGAGTTCTATACAACACAGGTAAGTGAACATAATGTATATGTAGTTGCAACATTAAAGAACGGTTCAAACGTTCAGACAGCTAACAGACGTTTTTATGTAACAAAGAAAGGTGTTTGTGTAAACACTAAAGATATGGGTACAGCAGTAGATCCAGCCTCAATGAATGTTGGTTGGTATTACAACTGGGATTGGAAATCATTTAAAGATATGAACTTCTCAAACAAAAAGTTTGATGATTTGGAATTTGTACCAATGATTTGGGGCGACAGCATGACAGAAACAAGCGAGATTTTTGATAATGTTAAGAGCAAAGGTTATAAGTATTTATTAGCTTATAATGAACCTGATTTAACATGGGAATCAAATGTAAGACCTGATGTTATGCAGTATAGATGGAATGACTGTGTAAATAACAAAGGTAATGTAAGACTTGGTTCACCGGCAGTTTCAGTTTTCCCTACATGGTCAAACGATTGGTGGACACCATTCTGGAACTCAATGGCAGCAGACAAGAAGAATGCTATGTCATTTATAGCAGTTCACTCATACCAGAAAAGCTATGATGGAGCTAAGTCAGCACTTCAGTACCTTCAGGCAATTGATGAATGCTGGGAAACTTATCATAAGCCAATCTGGATTACAGAATTTGCTTTCTGGAAATTCAGCATTAACGATGCAGCAGGATGTGCAAAAGTACAGGAATTTATGAAGATCGTTATTAAAGGTCTTAATGAAAGAAGCTATGTTGAAAGATATTCATGGTTCTGTCCAAATATAGAAGAAGATGCAGCAAGCTCATCAAGTATCTTCAATTACAAGACTGGTGAATTAACAACATTAGGAAAGATTTATGCACAGATTGGAAATCCTTCAGGATATAATGCAAAAACGTATGGTGTAAGTTCTTACATTTCAACTAATACATCACCAGCAGCTTGTGCAGTAGCCATGCCAACAACATTATATAGTGCAAAAGCTAAAAAGAAGGCTTTCAAGTATCAGATTAAGGCTGTTTCAAAAGCAGCAGGATACCAGGTACAGTATGGTGTAAAGAAGAACATGAAAGGCTCAAAGAGCAAATATGTTAAGAAATTAAACGGAACAATTAAGATTAAGTTCACAAAGAAACAGAAAAAACAGATTAAGAAGAAAAAGCTTAAGAGAATTAAATATTATGTACGTGTAAGAGCATATAAGACTCTTGATGGAAAGAGATTATATTGCGCTTGGAGCAGTAAAGATAAAGTTAAAGTTAAGACTAGATAGAAGAGGACATAAATATGAAGGTATTAAAAAAAATAACAATTTTAGTTTTGGTAGTAGCTATGGCATTTTCAGTGAATGTAACAGGTACATTCACTGAAAGCGTCAAGGCAGCCACAGAATTTCAGATAACAAGTCCAAGTGATAATGGTCTTGTTGCAGCAGGATACATTGATATTAAATGGAATAATCCTGTAGGTGGAAGTGCATCAAAGTATAATGTTTATGTAGATGGTAATTATGTTAATTCAACTACATCAACAACATATGAATATTACACAACAAGTGTTGCATACCATACAGCATGGATTGAAGCAGAACTTTCTAACGGAGCAAAGGAATATACCAAGACAGTAAAATTCGGAGTATCTAAAAAAGGTTTAGCAGTTAATGATAATATGGGTAGAAGACTTGATCCTGTAGCAATGAATATGGGCTGGTATTATACTTGGGGAACGACCCCATTCTCATATACAACATATGGTTCAGTGGAATTTGTACCTATGATTTGGGGAACAGGTTCAGAAAATGCAATTTCAAGAATAGCAAGCAGTGGCTATAAATACTTGTTGGCATATAATGAACCGGATATGCCAATGTATGATACTAATGGAAACTTTGTAGGTGGAAGTAATGTAGACGTTAATACAGCGATTAGTCATTGGTATAAGTTTGCAGGTAAAAGTTATCATTTAGGTGCACCGGCACCGGCTCTTTGTCCGGCATGGGATAGCGGAACGTGGTTTAGAACATTTATGGATAGTGATTTGGTTGACAAGAGTACTATTGATTTTATTCCATTACATTGCTATTACGGAACATATGGTGGTGCAGCAGGAGCAAATACATTCCTTAAAGAAGTGGTAGACGCGACTTATAATATGTATCATAAACCTATTTGGATTACTGAGTTTGCAGTAAGTGGTTGGGGATATAGCAATGCTTCAAATAGAAAACAGGTTGAAGCATTCCTAAAAACAGCTATTGAAGGTTTAAATAAGAGAAGTTATGTTGAAAGATATTCATGGTTCTCATTTAACACTACAGACAATAGTAACGGTGCATCAGCATTATGGACTAATTCAACAGGTAAGCTTACAGATTTAGGCAATATTTATGTAAATAACGGTAACCCAACAGAGCTTGCAGCTCAGGGAAGTGCAGTTAATAAGTATCAGCCTTTATCAGACAATGGCTCAAACAATAGTAGCAATAATAACACCAATAACCAGCCACAGGTTAAAAAACCTGCAAGAGCAAAGATTTCTAAACTTAAAAATGTAAAAGGCAGAAAAGTTAAAGTATCTATTAAGAAAATCAGGAAAGTTAAGGGATACCAGATTAAATATTCTGACAACAAGAAGTTTAACGGATACTGGCAGAAGAATTCAAAGAAGAATACATATACAGTTAAGAAATTAGATAAGAAGACTAAATATTACTTTAAAGTAAGAGCTTATGTAATAAATGGAAACAAGAAGTTATATGGTTCTTACAGCAAAGTAAAATCAATTACAGTTAAAAAGTAATTAGATTAAGTAGCCTAAAATGGCAGCATATTAAAAGAAGGGGTTTTAATAGCCTCTTCTTTTTGATATTATTTACGTATGTGACATTAAAATAAAAATCTGAAATTGTGTCATTAGCAAATGTAGAGAGGATAGATTATGACTTCTAAAAATAAAAGAATATCATTAAAAGGAATATTTCAAATTATATTAATATTGATTTTGGGAGCCACTGTTCTTGCAGCGTGTATTGTTGCAGTAATAAAGTATCAAAATGTAGAGGCTGCAAAAAGAGAGCAGAAAGCCAGAATCTCTGCAGCAGAGAAGATTGTAAAAGAAAAGGATAAGTGGAAAAGTGATGCTTTCATTACACCGACATCAGGTTCACTTAAAGCAGCAGGATATATAACAATTGAATGGAAAGCAGCTAAGAATATGGGAAAGGTTGAAGGCTATAAGTTATATATAGATAATGAAAAAGTGGCAGAAACAGATTCAAAGACTACATCTTTTGAATATTACACAACGAAGATACAATCCCATGAAATATATGTGGAAGCTGATATGCAGTATGGATCAGTTGTTTATTCTGATATTTACACTTTCTTTGTAAATAAGAAAGGCTTTTGTCTTAATAAAGATATGTCTATGAATGTAACAGCAACAGATTGGGGTACATCTTGGTATTATAATTGGGACATGACACCTTTTAGTTATGACTCATTTCAGGAGATGGAATTTGTACCTATGATGTGGTCGTCATTTCCGGGAGATAAAGACCAGATTGCAGTATTTCCAAAGATGGGGTATAAGTCAGTGTTAGCTTTCAACGAGCCTGACAGAGAGGATCAGGCAAACTTGGATGTTGATACGGCAGTTAAGGGAATGAAAGCTTTTCAGAATAAAGGAATACGTGTTGGAGCACCTGCAACATCTTTGTGTCCGCCATGGTCAGATAATTGGTTTGTGCCTTTTATGAAGAAGATGGAAGAACAGAACATGGATGTGGATTTTATACCAATACATCATTATTGGAACTGGTATGCAGACGAAGGGGCACAGGCATTTCTCGACCTTGTTGATGAAACATGGGAAATGTACCATAAGCCTATTTGGATTACTGAATTTGCCATTAGTGGAGATCCGGGTAAAACTAAATTCCAGAGAAAAGTAGTAATGCGATATATGAAAAAAGTTATTGCCGGACTTGATAAAAGAGATTATGTGGAACGTTACGCGTGGTTCTCGTTTAATCCAACGGATTACAAAAACGGCGGTTCAGGTTTGCTTAATCATTATGAAGGCAAAATCACTGATTTAGGATATTTATATCAGAAATTAGGAATGCCTAAAGGATATGATAGAAAAAATCCTGTTATGGCTAAAGCTAATCCGAAGGAAGATGTAATAAAGAAGTATTATATTACAGTAAAATAATCAGACATATTAGATGTTAAATAAGAAAATTATTACAAATAATCAGGCATTGATTAACTTAGTTAAAATATTAATACATAGTATCATTTATGGCATTTCAGAATAAAATATATAAAGGCGTGTTGACACTAAAGCCTATGAATGATATTATTACTTTAGTTAAATAATAGTAGAGGTTGCGCTACCTATTAGTACATTATAAGATGCCCCGGAGGCAGATGATTATGTTGGAAAGGATGTAGCGCCGAAGGAGAATCCACCGGAAGATTTATCCTGGGCATACGGTTAAGAGCCGTATGACTGTCATCATTTGATGGAGAGCCATTATCGACAATCACATTGATGGAGAGCTACTTATAAGCATTCGGTGCGGTACTTATAAGGAGCTATGAAAGCTCCTTTTGTTTTGTAAAAAGTTACAAAATATGCTCCAGTTAATGGAAATTCAAAATACCACACAGGCTTAAAATAGCATACTAAAGTTTAATGAAATACATATAATTTAGGAGGTTTTGTAAATGTCAATTTTTACAGGCGCAGGTGTAGCAATTATTACACCATTTAATGAAGATGGATCAATTAACTTTGAAGAATTTGGAAAGATTATTGAAGATCAGATTGCAGGACATACAGATGCAATTATCGTATGTGGTACAACAGGTGAAGCATCAACTATGGATGATGATGAACATCTTGCAACTATCAAATATTGTGTAGAAAAGGTAGCAGGAAGAATTCCTGTTATTGCAGGAACAGGTTCTAACTGTACAAGAGAATCAATTAATTTATCTAAGAAAGCAGAAGAAATCGGTGTTGACGGATTACTTTGTGTAACACCTTATTATAATAAAGCAACTCAGGCAGGTTTATATGAATATTACAAGGCTATTTCAGATGCTGTAAATATTCCTATTATTATGTACAATGTTCCTTCAAGAACAGGTACAAACATTCTTCCTGAAACAGCTGTTAAGATTGCAAAGGAAGTTAAGAACGTAGTTGCAATTAAGGAAGCATCAGGTAATATTTCACAGGTTGCTAAGTTAGCAGCTTTAGCTGACGGATGCATTGATATTTATTCAGGAAATGATGATCAGGTATTACCTATCTTATCATTAGGTGGTAAGGGTGTTATTTCAGTATGGTCTAACGTTGCACCAAAGCAGGTTCATGATACAGTTCAGTCATTTATGGATGGTGACACTGCAAAGGCAACAAAGATGCAGTTAGAAGCAATTGATTTAATTGGTGCATTATTTAGCGAAGTTAACCCAATTCCTGTTAAGGCTGCAATGAGCATTTTAGGCTACAAGGCAGGTCCTATGAGAGCACCTTTAACAGAATGTTCAGATGAACACAAAGAAGGTCTTAAGAAAGCTATGAAGGAATACGGAATTTTATAAATTACAGTGTTAAAAGATCATATCCCACCGGTGCATGCACAATGGTGGGATAATGACTTTAGGACACACTGTGTAATAAAGACTTACGGAGGTTAAAATGATAAATGTAATAATGCATGGTTGTAATGGCCATATGGGAAGAGTTGTAACAGAACTTATTGAAAAAGATGAGAATGTTCAGATAGTAGCAGGTATTGATGCTTACACAGGCGTTCAGAATGAATACCCTGTATTTCCATCAATTAAGGAATGCACAGTTAAGGCTGATGTCATTATAGATTTTGCAGTAGCACAGGCAGTTGACGGATTACTTGAATATGCTGTAGAAACAGGTACACCGGTTGTTCTTTGTACAACGGGACTTAGTGCAGAACAGCTTGAAAAAGTTAATCAGGCAAGCAAAAAGGTAGCAATTCTTAAGTCAGCTAATATGTCACTTGGAATTAACACTTTAATGAAGCTTCTTAGAACAGCAGCAGATATTCTTGCTAACAGAGGCTTTGATATTGAAATAGTTGAAAAACATCACAATCAGAAGCTTGATGCTCCAAGTGGAACAGCTTTAGCTCTTGCAGATTGTATGAATCAGGTATTAGATAATGAATATGATTATACTTATGACAGAAGTACAGTAAGACAGAAGAGAAAACATAATGAAATCGGTATTTCAGCAGTTCGTGGTGGTACAATTGTTGGTGAACATGATGTTATCTTTGCAGGAACAGATGAAGTAATCCAGATTTCACATACAGCATACTCAAAGGCAATTTTTGCTAAGGGGGCTATTGATGCTGCAAAATACATTGCAGGAAAAGAAGCCGGAATGTACAATATGGCAGATGTAATCGGATAAGATTAATATAGAAAGTTTTTTTAGAATTTTATATGGAAATTATTTTAAATTTGAAACTTTTTTATGCACAGAAAATGCTTTTTGTATTCTCTGTGCATTTTCTTTTTTGAGGAAAAATTTTAAAAATGTATATTTTTTTTGAAAGTGCAAAAAATAATCCTATACCGAACAAAATTTTAAATTAAGTTGGAGGATTTATAGTATGAACACTTTAAGAAATTACTTACTTGTATTTACTATGGCATTAATGTCAGTTTGTTTTGTGGCTTGTGGAAATAATACCACAACAGACAACGAAACAACTACAGCAACAAATCAGGAGTCATCTTCTGAAAATACTACGAAGGGTGGAAATTCAGGAAAAGTTGACAACAATAATGATGGTGTTATAGGAGATATTGGTGACGATATAGAAGAGGGTGTAGATGATATTGTTGGGGATGGCAATGATGAAAATACAACTGATACAACAAATAATCAGAATCAGACAAAGAACAGCAATAAGACAACTACAACAAAGAAGTAGATTATATAGTTTCAAACGAAAACAGCCGTAATTGGTACTATTTTTAGACTTTTAGCATATCATATTATGATAATGATAATCGTAGGTTGTTATGGCTTATAAAATAATTTTAGATCCGGGACACGGCGGATCAGACCCAGGAGCGACTTTTAATGGAAGACAGGAGAAGGATGAAGCCCTGGGTCTTGCTATGTCTGTGGGAAAACTTTTAGAAAACGCAGGCTTTGATGTTGCATATACAAGAACTACAGATGTTTATAATACACCTTTTGAAAAAGCAACAATTGCCAACAATATGGGGGGAGATTTATTTGTTTCATTCCATAGAAATTCTGCACCTAACGCAGACATGTACAACGGAGTGCAAACACTGGTGTACAATGACCAGGGATTAAAGGCTGAACTTGCCAGAAATATTAACGAGAACCTTGTGGCACTTGGTTTTGCTGACAAAGGAGTAGTGGAAAGACCTAATCTTGTAGTTTTAAAAAGAACAAAAATGCCCGCTGTTTTGATTGAGGCAGGTTTTATTAATTCGGCTGTGGATAATGAAATCTTCGATGATAAACAAAACGAAATTGCCCAGGCTATTGCCGATGCAATAATTGATACTTTATATGACAGAGGCATTCATGCAAATGACTGTAAACCTAACAATAGTCAGAGCTATTCGGTTCAGGTGGGGGCTTTTAGAAACAGACAATTGGCTGAAAGCCTTAACCTGCAGCTTAGAAGACAGGGATTCCCGTCAAGAGTTGTAATGGAAGACAATCTATTTAAAGTAAGAGTTGGAGATTTCAGGACACTGGATAATGCGGTGGCAATGGAATTGAAACTAAGGTTGCTTGGATATAATACTTTTGTGGTAAGTTGAAGCTTGAATCATAATTAAGAGTACTCTGTTGCCGGAATATTTTGTAGTTGAAATATTTTATTATTGAAAAATATATTAGGGATAAAAATACAGAAAAAGATAGTGTAACTTTCGGATGGTGAAAACCGATAATTACACTATCTTTTATTTTATGAAAAAAT
>ERZ857922.1465-NODE-1465-length-28918-cov-4.262135_pt1 | contig 28918 bp, 41 predicted proteins | sample MGYA00519579_ERZ857922 | MGnify/ENA primary metagenome ERZ857922 (study PRJEB31778, sample SAMEA3449375) | human gut metagenome | biome: human gut; feature: human-associated habitat; material: faeces | place: United Kingdom | collected 2010/2012 ... | reverse complement strand
TCTCCTTCCGGAGAAGAGGATAAAGTGTCTGCAAAAATTGTAGAAATCCTGACAAACTCCGGCGCCGAGCTCCCACGCTTCATGGGCCGCAGTTACTGTTGTCGTAACGCCTTTTTGATAGCGGAAGTCTGTACCAATTTTTGTTAGCCAGTATTCAGCAAGGGCGATGGGTGCGCCTTCAACTTTATTGGCTTCAAAATAATCTTTGAGCGTGCCGGTCAGCGTCGTAAGCTGAGTCGGATATCGATAGTAGGCAGCCGCACCGAAACTGCTGCGCTGCGAGGAATCGACCAATACTTCTCCTGTCGAGCAAAAAGAAAAGAAGGTATGTTTATTCTCGATGCTGCCCAGGAAAACTTTATTGCCTTGTCCGTCAAAGGTTTCTGACAGCCGGCAGCCCGGCTGACAGGTTAAAGAGATGCGCATCGGCTCCTGTCCCGGCTCCGAGAGCGGGACAGAGCGAAGCACAAATGTGTGATTCGAAACGGGTTCGGAAAACAACAGATCCGCCCTAAGCGAATACAAAAATTTTTTCATTGTATCGAGTTTTTAATTATTCAAGAGCTTCTGAACTGTTTCCAAAGCCACCAGCCGGGTCTCCGGATCATCATCAGCTAACTGGGCAAAATTTTTCAGAACACGCATTTTTTGACCGCTGTAGGCAATCTTTGCGCCCTGTAATCTGCGATCCAGTTTACCGATCGTCACGCCGATTGTTTCCCAGCTTTCTCCCAATCTCAGCTGCATGTCCAGGCGCTCAAGGTAACGGCCGGCTTTAACGAGACAGCGTTCTTGACCTGAAGAGAGATATTCGTCAATACTGCCCCAGAAAGCCAACAAGCGATCGATGACTTCAAAAGAACACAGAGCTCCGGAACCTTCTGCCTTCGCATCTTCCATCGCATCAAGTGCCAGCTGAATATAAGCCAAAGAGCGAGTCGAGATGGTATTCCGCAGCAAAATTCCGTCGTCGTAGGCTCGAGAAAGATTGCTGTACACCGAATCAGGGTTGAGCTCGTCGAAGAAGTAACTCGTCATAAAGTCAGAGGCATCTTCGTAAACATCAGGAATGTTTAAAGCGACACAAAATTCTTTATAAGCCGTCTCATCTGTATCAATCAGAACATCATAGAGGCCTTCGAGATAATTCAGCGTACGGTAGACACGTTCAACGTAGCGGCCGAGCCAAAATAAGTTTTCGCCTTTTTCTATCGAGATAAAATCCATGTGTCTTTAAAGCCTCCGCCTTGAGAAGAGTTAACGACGAACGAATCCGGCTTGCGGGAAAAACGAGTAAGACCGCTGTGCCAAACTTTCGTTCCGTTGGTTGAACTAATGACAAATGCACGAAGATCGCATTTGCGCTCTACGACCGTTCCGTCTTCGAGAACCGGCAGGTCAATAAAGTCGATCACTTCCTGAAGAATAAAGCGACGTGATTCAGTCTGAATTCTTACTTTCCAGGCTTCAAGCTCTTCTTGGTTTAAATCTTTACCAAAGAGAACTCCGTAACCGCCTGCTTCGGCAACATCTTTAATAACTAAGCGTTCGATGTTCGCCAGACAGTACTCTCTGTCTTCTTCGTAGAAAGGCAGATAAGTCGGTGCGTTTTTGAGGATCGGTTCTTCGCCCAGATAGTAACGAATCATCTTGGGAACGAAGTAATAAATACCCTTGTCGTCGGCAACGCCATTTCCGGGAGCATTGATAATCGCGAGGTTCCCTGCCCGATAGGCATTCATAATGCCCGGAACGCCGATGAGTGATTCAGGTTTAAAGGTCAAAGGATCAAGATAGTCGTCGGAGATTCGGCGATAGAGAGCGCCGACCGACTGTGGAGAACCCGATCTGCTCTTGAAATAGAGCTTATTGTCTTGTACGAACAAGTCATTGTGCATAACCAGAGGACATCCGGTCATCTCAGCCAAATAAGCATGCTCGAAGAAAGCAGCGTTGTACCTTCCCGGTGTCATGATGACGCAGCGGCCGCCGGGATTCACGCTTTCCATTGCTTCTCTTAAAAGGAGTCCGTAATCATCGTTGCGATCGACCGAGTTATTTTTAAATGTCTCCGGCGAAGCACGGCGAGCGAGTTTTCTGGCAATTAAAGGATAGGAAGCGCCTGAAGGAATGCGTAGGTTGTCTTCAAGAACGTACCAAGTTCCGTCTTTAGCTTGGACGAGGTCAATGCCTGAAATATGAGAGTAAATTCCGTTCGGCGGAACAAAGTTGTCACACGCCGGCAGGAAGCCGCTTGACGAAAAAGCGAAGTCTTCCGGAATCACGCCGTCAGCGACAATTCGCTTTTCCGTGTAGATGTCTCTCAAGAAGGCGTTGAGCGCATCGACACGCTGAATCAAGCCGGCTTCAATTTCAGCGAACTCATCCGCAGGAATAATTCGAGGAAGCGAATCGTAGGGAAACAGCTGCTCATGAAACTCGCCGTTTTTATAGATACCGAACTTCACGCCAAAGCGCGCAAGAAGCCCGTTTATAGCGGCGGTATTGGATATCAGAGAATCCATTATTTCTCCGTAAATTTCTGAGGTTGTTAGATATTCTTCAAAAATTATATGAGAGAGGAGAAGGCCGACACCCTTTAATTTGCAGAAATTTCAGTTGGAAGGAAATGAGGAAGGGTAATTACCAAGGAGGATTGTATTAATCCACATCTAACTTGAGGACAGATCTAATCTAAAAACGCCAAACCGGCTGTTGACGTGTTCACATCAATGCAACCGGCTTTTTAAACAAAAATGATTTCAAGCTGCTTTGTGTAGAAAGTGTTAGGCGGCTTCTTTATCTTTAGCTTTTTTCAGATTGTTCATTGCATAGGCAGCACTGTTAACGATTTTTACTTCGCCGTTTTCTACGATAAAGGTTACATTAGAGCGATGACCGTTTTCGATGCCTAAAATCTTCAAAATATGCTTCGGCAGAGTGACCTGTCCGTCGACCCAAACGATCGAATCAGAAGAGAAATTCGCAGACATATTGATCCTCCTTTTAAATTTTTACCTGGTCGACAGATCATTTTTGAAAATCCTTCGACCTAGGAAAATCACCAATTTTCTCAAATTTCTTACCTATGATCTTACCTGTTTTATAGGATATTTTAGATGTAAACCCTAATCTGAGTAAAAGACGAAGTCGTTTTCACGAAGAGAAGAAACAATTGATATCGAAGACTTGAATAAAGGGAAAAGCAGCTTTTCGAAATTTATATTAGAATGCGATCTCTTGGCGGCCCGATGGTGAAATTGGTAGACACAAGGGACTTAAAATCCCTCGGCGCAAGCTGTACCGGTTCAAGTCCGGTTCGGGCCACCACCCCTCACATTAGCAGACCCAACTAAATCCAACTAAAAATAACTAAAAAGCCCCGTCGTTATTGGCTTCCAGCCCATTCCTTTTCTTTATCAATCGGTCAGATTAAACTAAAACCAACTAAATTAAACTAATTTTTGCGGTAGGCAAAAAGGTAGGCAGAAAAAATGGCTACTAAACTGACCCAGACATTTATTGATAACGTTGAACAGGACGGATATTTTTTTGATGCAAAAATTGAGGGACTATGTTTTAGAAAACGAGGTCCTTCATGCTCCTGGTATTTCCGCAGAACAATAAACGGCAGGAGACGTGAGGTAGGAATCGGATCTACGAAAAAGCTTTCTCTCGTTCAGGCAAGGGCTGAGGCAACAAGATTGAAGGCTCTTTCAGAGTACGAATTTTTACAGCGTTTTGAGAAGAAAGATAAGCAGCAGAAAGTTGATTCGTTGACATTTTCTGAAGTTGCACAACGTTTTGAGGCTTGGAATCTCGAAGTAGGTAAATGGCAGGAGCTTGACAAAGGTCATCGTGTTTACAGATCCAGGATGAAAAATCATGTACTGCCGTTTATTGGGAATCTTGAGATCAACTCTATAACGTGCGACAACATCGCAGAGCTAGCGAAAAGAATTCACGATAAACCGGATACGGTTGAAAGAGTTGTTCAGTTAATAAAGAGAATTTTTGACTGGGCGAAAGCAAAGCGCTATTTCAATCATGACAATCCAGCTGATAAATCCGGTGCATTGAAGTTTTTACTGCCACCAGGCAAGCATATTCCGCGCAACAGAGGCGCCCTGAGTGTGAAGGAGTTGCCCGCTTTTATGAAAGAACTTCATGACAACTTCGCAGGCTCGAATGCTAACAGGTGCGCGTTTTTTGCAATTCTCACAGCAACACGCTCACAGACAGCACGCGAGGCTAAGTGGAGCCAGATAGATTTTGAAAATAAAGTTTGGGATATTCCGCCGTCTCAGCTGAAGATGTCTGAGAATGGGGCGCTGATCGTCCCCCTGGCAGATGAAGTGATTGAATTTTTGAGACAGTTGCCTAGGCGAGAAGGACAGGATCTGATATTTCCAAATCCTTCAGGAAAAGTTATGACTGACACAGCATTTTCTAATGTTGTGAAGGATCTGCCTAGCAAATGGATTGACTGTGAGCAGACACGCTCACGAGAGAAGGAGGTGCGCGCCACGCCTCACGGGATTGCTCGTGCAACATTCAGGACGTGGGCACAAGATGATGAATTGGGTAACGATCAAAGATTTAGTGATCGTGTTGCCGAGCTCTGTTTGCACCACAAACCTCAAGATGGTTATAACGGTGCATACGAGCGAAATAAGTCATTTATCAGGCGTCGCGAAATGATGGACGCCTGGGCGAAGTATTGTTTTAGTTTGATCAAGCAATATTGAAAAACTGTCTGATTTTGCTTTCCTCAAACAGTCTGATCCCATTGACCACCTTGGCGGGTTTGGGGAATCCCACGTCCTTATGAATAAATCCTCGTGATGAGTAATACCCGCCATTGATGTAGTTTTTAATTGTCGATATGGAGAGACCTGAAATTTCAGCGATCTCTTTGATTCTGATAAGCCTAGTTTTCATTGTTATCCCTCCCTAATACCTATTCCTCCGTTCGTTCGCTGGCGAATCGAAAAACTCAACGAGATAATCTGTCCTGTCCTGCTCGAATTTAGCTGTGTATCGGAGCGCGTATTTTTTGCGCGCTTCATCAGCAGTCATTCCTAACAACTTAGCAAATAGGTTATAAATATTGTTTAGTTTTTTTTCTGAAAATTTGTCCTGAGAAAATGCTGTTAAGGTGATAGCCTTGACCCAGCAAGGAATTTCAATCTGCTCAGTGATGACTTTGAGGCTTATACGTTCATTCATTTTTAGATGATTCCTTGATTCGTTCGAGTTGTCTGTCAGCTTTTTCAGACATGAGCTTGTCCATCGTTTCCTTGGATTCTTTGTGTTGATTTATGAAGTATTCGACTTGTCGAGAAAGCAGGAGAACATCTGTAAGTTCTCCTGTACCCTTCTCCCTAGCTTCATCGAGTTTCTTGCTTACGATGTCTGGATCAAGTCCTAGCCTGTCGGAGTGATCAAGCAAAAGTCTGTAATAGAGGATCTTTAGGCTTATAGCTGCATATTCTGCGCATTCCTCAGCAAGTTTCACTGCCTGAATATCGAATCCGTATTCTTCGGCAATCGCTTCAATTTTTTCGTTCAATTCCATTTGTTCAGTCCATAAAAAAACCGCGATTAAGCGGCTTTCTTGTCTTTTAATTTCGTCATTTAGTGATGTCTAAAACGTATTCACACGCTATGCCACATTCAGACATAATTTCCGTCGTTTAGCGCTTTTAACGCTACTTTGTTGTTGATAAAGACTGGCGTCTCTGTAATAACGTTATCGATCTGATCGCGGAGCGCCAGTCCATTCTCGGTAAAGAAACGCTCTATAAATAAGATTGAGGATGATTAACGATGTATCTCACTTTTAATTCGTTCTCCTATCCATCTAACAACCGGTACAGCCCACGAATTTCCTACAGCTTTATAACGGGGGCCGTCCGGACAAAATTCTTTAGATTTTCCTTTGTGATTTATTCGCGTCCAGTCGTCAGGGAAACCTTGCAAACGTTCGCACTCAATCGGCGTTAGCTTTCGTACTGATCGCTCTAATAAACACGGTACGTTATTCCCGCCTGTGCCCATTTTAGCTGTAAGCGTCGGCGACGTATTCTCATATTCGCGAACTACGTCGTTACGGTATGATATGTCTAGTATTAAAGTCTCTGAGCCGCCACCGTTAGAGCCTCCACTAGCTCTAATAGTTCCTCCTAGATCGCATTCGCAGAACGCTCCAAAGCTACTTTCAGCGTATGCGGCAACGTTTTTCCGCGTGCTTTCGCACGTTTCAGTATTCCCGCGCACGCCTTGGCGCTCAAATAATATTTTTGAGGGATCGAGCCTGTTATCAGCACTTGCGATAACGAAGACTCTTTTACGACGCTGGGGGACTCCGAAAAATTGAGCATCGAGTGTGCGCCATGCGACACGCCTTTTTGGACCGGCAACGATACCTGCGCCTGGCCACCTGCCGTGCGGTATTTCAAGGGGAAAGTCCGCTCCACATATTCCAGCCAAGAAGCATCCGAAAGCGTTGTCTTTTGTGTTAAGCACGCCGGGGACGTTTTCCCATAAGACAACAGGGGGGGGCAGTATTTGTTCACTGCGTTTACTTTCGATTTCATTTGCTATCTCACAAAAAGTTAAAGTTAAATTTCCTCGCTGATCGTCGAGGCTTAATCTTTTTCCTGCGACTGAAAACGCTTGGCACGGTGTACCGCCACAAAGTAAATCAGGCGCCTCAATTTCTCCGGCTCTAATTCGCTCCGGTAACGTGGTCATGTCTCCGAGATTTTTGACGTTCGGAAAACGTTGTTTAAGTAGTTCAGACGGGAACGAATCGATTTCAGAAAACCACGCTGGCGACCAGCCGAGCGGCTGAAAAGCAACTGAGGCCGCTTCGATACCGGAGCACACCGATCCGAAGCTAAACGACATTTTTAATCTCCTTGTCGTTACGTCTTTCGACTACCTCCATGAGGCAATAATTAGCTAAGTCGAGTAGCGTATCGTCGACTTTCTCATCCGCGACTTGGATGCGTTCGCCATTCAAGAGAAGCGTCTTAATACGCTCCATCTTGTCCATAAGCCTAACGAGAATCGCGTTAGGTACTTCTCTACGTACTTTCGCGAACGAATCGCCGTAGTCAGCATTTTTGCGACTATAAATGTCGTTTAACTGATCGCATAACGATTTATGAATTTCAATTTTGTTCATCATTAAGTCATAAAAAAACGCCCCAGCATTAGGGGCGTCTGAAATGTCTTTGTTTGAGAATTGCTCGCGTGCGTCCAGGCAACTCGAAAACGTCACGAATACCAGCCTCAAGTTGCTCCCTGGCAAGCTGTCGTGCTGCAAGGAATTCCCGTGTTGTTCTTTCCGGTGCTACTTCCATCCCTTCCTTGAGAAGGGCCACGCCATCCGAACAAACCTCCTGGATGACTTTCAGCTCCTCAGCTTTCGCGACATAGCCGGAAGTCTTTCCCTCTTTCTTGCGCTCGACAATGGCTGCCAGGGCATACAACGCTTCAATCTGGCGATTAGTGAAATCACGCGCCTCCTGCTCCTGGCCCTTCCACTTGCGGTCAAAAAGCATCATCCCGATCCAGTTGAGTAGATCTTCAATCTCGTGCATATTCGCATCGCTCGCCCTTCCACTGGGCAGTGTCGTGAACACGACTAAGGCGAGATTGTTGATGATGTCCTTGAGTTCGTTGATTGTCTCTTTCGTGTAGAAGCAGCCATTGAGGACGATTCTTCTCGGCTTGTACTTCTTACGGGGTTTCTTGTTAGTTGACATGTTGAATCGTTGGATTTAATTGTCAGTGGCATGATTTTAGCGCCCTGCGGATCGCGATCTTTGCTTCACTCAGAAGCTCCCAGTAATCTGTCACGAGGCTTTGAACGAGGATTGTTTCAAGCTCTGAATCTAGCTGACCTTCTGATCGCAGTGTCCAGTAGCCGTCATCAGTTTTGTACAGCGTGCAGACTGTCTCGCCATCGAATTTGACCTTGTAGCACTCATGGTCGTGCCAAACAAACTCAACTCTGTGGCTCATGAGTTGTCTCCTGGATAACCTCAGCATCTTCAAAATCTTCTACAGAGACAGCGTTAATGTCGATCACGTCTTCTGGCTTTACTTCTTCTCCTGCCTCTCGTTTGGCATCCACATTTGAAACTTGCAGGGCCTCAATGGAAACTGGCAGGTATTTGAACAATCTTCGGATGACCGTCTTCTTGGCCATGTCTTCAAAATGTGTTCCCCAGATTGATTTTTCCTTCTTGTATTTATAACTTGCAGACGTTGAACGAACTTTTTCAACCTCTGCTCTGCTCATAACCTCGAACTGATACCCTCCACCTCTTAATGTTGCCACTGCGTATACAAATGTAATCGGCTTTGTATCTCGACCTGCTTCTGGTGAAGGAACATGATGAATGTCCGGTCTTAGTCCGAGCTGATAACTGAAATCATCGCCATCACGCACTGCATAGGCATTAAGCGAAAGCACCTGTCCTGAACGTCTCGCCAGGTCAATCATTCCGCGGTAACCGAGTATTAACTGGCATTGATTTCCATACGGTACAAGATAAACTTGTCCAAGTGCAGAACCCGGCTCTAAACCTAATTGTGCAGCTTGCATGACAGAACCCAAAAATGATGTTTTATCTGTATCAAGCAGTGTTGTGTTTTTGCGAATCTCGGTTGCAGCTATTCTTATCATCCTCTCAGCACTCAAATGTTTAGGAAGTGCTAATGAAAGTTTTTGCTTGAATTTTTCTGAAAATAATTCATTGACCAGTGCTTGTCCTTTCTTTTTCGGTTTGGCAACTGGTGCTGTTGTTGTCGGATTGACTACTGCTGCAAGTTGATCTGTTGTTGACATTGATTTTTCCTATAAAAAAAAGCCCCATTAGGCGGGGCTGTGTGTTTTGTTCTTGAGTTGCTTCATGAGTTCTGCTCTTTTGATTTTCATGTTCAGTAGCTCTATCTTCATGTCCTTAATCTCGATGTCATCCATAATGTCCTTTTCACTGCGTTCGCTCTCAGAGGTTATCGGATTGTCTCGGATGTGCTCAGGTGCTATAGTTTTCTGAGATTCATTAAACAAATCAGGAGTTGACGTTTCGATAGGCGCAACTCCTATTTTTGTGTTCACGATCTCCCTCATCTTTTCCAAAGAAAGAACCTGACCTCGATGACGTGAATGAATGATTTTCACAAGATCATCATCGCTCAGCTCACGCATAAAAGCGGAAACGTTTAGCGCCTGGTCATACGTAATCGAATCTTTTCTTCTGAAAGGAAAGTCAATGAGAGTATCAGATACAAGATTTTCAGAGTAATAGTTCCCCAGTTTCAACGCGCATAAAACTCCATTTCTTTTTGTCGAGAAATTCACTGATACGGTGGTTTTTGAAACTGTAACAGTGAGACATGTTCCGCCGTTGAAGCAGATTGTTTTGGTCTTTGTCCAAGTCTCTGCTGGCGTGGTCAGAAACATGTTCATGATTTTTGTATCCAGTTCTGCCTGGCTCAATAGTTTTTCCATTTTTTACTCCTTAAGTCTCATTACACGGGTTGATGTTTCTTTTAAATATGCGAGGTACAAATCCAGGTGCTCGCGTTTGAATTTTTCAATGTCGAATCGCCTTGATGTCTGCTGCTTGAATGTGATGACCGTCTCGCCTCCGATGGAGACTGCCTCAAATGCTTTCATCTGGACGCTAACTTTGTTCTTGAGAGCGTCCTTCTCTTTATTGAGTTCTTGAATCTGACTATCGACACGAACAAGCTCACCGACATCAATAACAAGATCACCCTGAGCCTCCAAAGTTTCCCCATTGCTTCTCCCGTAAAGTTTGAGCACATCTTTAATGTTCGCTGGTTCCGGTGGTACTTTTTTCAGCACGTTCTCGAACCAAAACGTTTTGCACTTTTCTTTGATTGCCTCGAACACATCAGGCCGTGACTCGATCCAGTAGAGGCGGTAATCAGCGCCACCGATCAGCACGCCAAGGAACATCCCTTTGAGTTTCAGAATTCCGCAATACCATTGGACTTGAGTTTCGTAATACATCGGTATCACGTGCTCAGTTTTGATGTTGCGCTGCTGAATCTCAAGCTCCTGGCTCGGACCCCAAAGATGACTCATGAAGGTGCTGGCCGTTTTCGCTTCAAATGCGATGTCAGTGTTGATTGGACGCTGCACGCCAGTTAGTTCAGAGTATGTCTGAACCTCTTTCTCAGTTTTGAGCGGTCGGACACGACTGGCGATTTTAGGATTGATGATGGCCCTATCAATATTGGCTATCATCCAGGGATTCTCAGGATCAGAGAACTGGTGATCAACACGCTGAACCTTGTAACCAGTACGTTTTTGAAACTCTTTTGCGACTGTATCTTCTAGAGTAGTTCCCCAATAAGCTGCTTCGCTTTGCTCGTGATCCTCAGAAAGACCAAGTTTGTCATTCCAGACATCGAGCGGTGTTTTGTACGGGCTCAAACCTAACACAGCTGCAACGTCCGATCCGCCGATTCCCGTGCGACGACCTTCTAACCAGGCGGATCGTTGATCGTTATTCATTTTTTCGGATTCCTATCAATAAAAAAATCTGTAAATAGTGCTGAAAAAGGGGTCTGAGGGATGATTAGTGTTTTATTGTTTCGCAAGGCTAATTCTTCTTCGCGTCTTTTGCGATACCATTCTTTGCTCTGCGCATCCATCTTTTCTTTGTTTTTTTTGTAGTACTCGCGCTTCAGTTCTCGTTTGCGCTGTTTTTTACGCTCTTCGTCAGTAATTACTGCCATTCGTTTTCCTTCAAAAATTCGTCGAACAAAGGCTCGATCTCTGGATGTCTTTCATCTTCTCCCGCCTCAGCCAGTTGATTGATCCGTTCGTCACAGTAGCGAGGGATGTACTCTTCAAAGAACTTTTCGAGCAGCCGCTCATACTCTGCTTCGCGTTTTTCTTCTTGCCAGCTCAGTTGCCACAAATCTCCTGGGCCTGGACACGTGCGATGCGTTATGGACATATTCCGAAATATTGCTGAATCTCTGCTGCATGGCACGCCACGTCAAAGAGTATTGCGAAAAGGACAAAGGCCATCAGGAGCAACATGACGCTATCGCCGTCCGATGTTTTTGCTGAGAGTAGTTTTTTCATACGGCCTCCAAAAAAAATCCCCGCCGATCTAAAAGGAGAAGTGAAAAATCGGCGGGGTCCCTGAAAATGGTTTTTTTATTTGATGTCTGGGAACATCACATCAATGACATCAAGACATTTGTCAGAGAAAATGTTCTGACTGTGTTCTTTGAACAGTGCTTTGACTTCCGGTTGTGCTCTGTCCAGCGGGACAATGTGATCAAGTTCAAGAAGGACCTCTTTCTGACCGAGCAGGAGCGCCTGGACAACTGCGCGCTCTGCGTATGTCAAAGCACAATTCAGATCAATTGTTGAGCCTCGATCATTTACGATGTCCTGCACGCAATCATTAAGGATCTGTGCCCCCTCTCCTGGCGATAACTTCATGTTTGCTCCTTAATATGTGAAAAAGACCACATTCATAAGCTCCCCTAAGCGCTGAACTGGAACTAACAGTTATTGGTAAAAGCCCGAGGAGCTTTTAAAGATGGTCTGAAGATGTCAGTCTTTCCGGACTGTCAGGGTTTTAAAGATCCAGGCTGGATTCGTTTTCATCAAACGATGGCCGGATGTATTCGACTTGCGGAAGGAACTTAGTCATAACTTCGGAAATCACTTCCTTGCAGATCTTGAGAGTTTCATAGTTGTGATTGTTCTCTTTCTGCATCTCTGCCGGCTTGACGGAGTTTTCCTTGTCATTCTTTGGATACTTGTATTTGAAATCCTCAAACAAGATATTGAATAACTTGGCGTCACTGTCATAGCTGATCGAAGCGATCATCACGGCATCGTAATAAACCAGCTTGGCCTTGAGACGTTCTTCATCCAGCCACTCCCGTTCTTCCGGAAACTCGTGGACGAATTTCAATTTTTTGGGTTCAAATTTCATAATTAACCTTGTTTACAGACTGTCAGGGAAAAAGCTCATTGAGAAACCCCCGCGTGTATTTGCGTTTTTGGTCGGTTAGCAGTACATGACCCAGACGCAGGGGTTTCTAAATAAGCTCAAACAGAAGGACACTCCATCCAACCAACCTCAGGAGATCTGCAACTTACCGACTATCTTCAGGAGTGCCCTTGTGTTTGTGAACTGTCTTATTGAGTGGCCCCTACAGGTGCTACACGACTTTAACGTTTGACACTTTCAGCATTCTCATCGCCACATCTTCACTTTCGATCCGATTTTTGAGGTGCAATTCACTCGCCACCTTTTGGCTCCGTGCGCTTTCGGTTTACTCGCGGTTAGGAGCCCTCTCAACCTGACAATCATCAGTTGAGCTTTTAAAGAACAGTTGATTGATGTAGTCATGTTACTAATTTAGTAATGTGGTGTCAATTCAATTTGGTAACTTTTGAGTTACTAAAAAAATAATTTTTGTAACTACCAAAATATCTGTGTTTTTTAGGCAACAAAAAAACCGCCTAAGGCGGTTTTTTCTGGTGGAGATTCTTACCAGCGAACTTTGATTAAGTCGGAAAGCAGTTTTGCGTCCTCTGGCTCTTTAAAAACAAACTCTATCGGTTTAGCTCTACTTCCATCAGGCGTAATTGTTAAGTACTTTCCTACAGCTTCAACTCCTACGATTTTTGTAAGAAGCATCTTTCTCACTTCATCATTCACAAAATAATAAAAATTTTTGTTTGTAACCAAGGCATATCCGCTGCCAGTATCAACCGGAACCTCTTCTGTTACCGATTTACCTGCGATCCGACCAAGGCGGAAAGAAACTCCTTTTGCAACATGAATGCCGATTCCGCGGGACCCAGCTTGATAACTGCGTTCATTTTTATAGGTGTTTGAGCGTTTATATGGTGCAACGTATATTCCCGATTCGTTGCGCTGCAGAACGAATGGAAAAGATTGATCTGTACCACAGTTCCATGATTGTGGTGGAACCTCTCTCCGAGCGCCAAAACCTCGAGCGATTGCCCGCCTAATATCTGCAAATTCTTTGCTGGTGATTGTTGCTCCACCGTTTTTGAGCTGGAGAATTTGATCGGCTTTTTCGTTGTACAACTTAAAAGGATTGTCGGAATTTTCTATTTCTTCAATAATTTTTCTTACAGCGGATGAGGCAGCATCAGCCTGACTTTTGGGGATTGCCGGTACATCAGCACCCTGGCCCGTTTCAGCTTTTGATTTTCTGTTTTTAAGGAAATATCTCAGTCCAAACGTTGCTACGAGCGCGACTGCCATCGCCAGGAGCATTCCTTGTTCATCTCGATTCGTGAAAGCGAAAACAATACACATGACCACGAAAAAGAAAAATGAATAAGCAACAAATGCAAAAACAAATCTGAGAGCTTTTTTCATGAGAAATCCTTTCTCAAATACCATGATGGAATTTTTTAACGCATAGCGCAGTGACAACACGGCCAATAATTTTTATCGCATCGATCTCCTGGCCTTTCAGAACAAACGAGTTATAAAGTTTGTTGTCTGAAATAAACTCAACGCCAAACGGCAATACTTGGATACGCTTGATTGTCACGCCACCTCCATAATTCACGCAGAAAATGCCCTCCTGAGTTACGTCTGTATCTCTGACATCGACAACAACAATATCGCCAGAGTTTATGGTTGGTTCCATTGAATCCCCGCGAGCTGTCACCAGTTGGTGTCCAATCGTGCGATAGCGTGAGATGTTCTGTTTGAACCAATCGACACTCACCTGGAGACGCTCAACAACTGCAACATCATTGCACACAGGACCGCCGGAAGGATCGCAACCAGCCTCCACATCTAGCCTGTCCAACGTGACGATGTTTTTTGGTTCTGGTGGTTCTTCTGAGTGATCCTGATCCATCCAGCCAAAGCCGAGGTTTAGTTTCTTTTCAATATCACGTGCCAGCCGGTCACCCATGGCCTTAGGTTTTCCAGTAGCAGTGTTCATAGATTGATTCAAGATCTGTGTCAGTAGATTGTCTTTCCTATCCAGGACTTCATTTAGATTTTTCATTGTGTCGTGACGCTCAACCAATCGTTGCAGGTTGTTTCGCCGAATCTCTCTGATCGAAATCATGATTACTCTCCTTAGTAACAATGTTACTAAATTGACTTTTGACAAGTTACCAATTTGCTTTTATGCTTGTTACTAATTTAGTAACTTCAAGCGGAGTAATCAATGACTTTGGATCAATTCCTGAAACAGGTGGGAAGAGGATCTGCAAAGAAACTGGCGGAGGCCGTTGGTGTGCCCACCTCAAATGTGAGTATGTGGAGAAGAGGCAAACAGCGTCCCCCTGCTGACAAGTGCAAGCTCATCGAGCAAGCAACGCTTGGCGCAGTAACTCGCAAAGAATTGCGCCCTGACATTTTCGACTGATGGTGCCTTATGTCTTGGAAAGATTCGGACACAGTGAGAAAACTCTTTGTTGGTAATTCAGCAGCAAAGAGTGTTTTGCGCTGTCTGGCCGATCACCGAAATGAACAGACTGGGCAATGCAATCCCAGCGCTGATGCAATCGCCTGGGAAACCGAGCTCAACAAAAAGACGGTTTACAAGGCCATTACTTACCTAGAAGAAAAAGGATTCATTAGACGTGAAAGACGTGTTCTGAATTCGTCCAACAATTACGTTCTTAATCTTTCTGATCCTCGTAATGCCGAAAACGGTACTAGTACCAAAAACGGTAGTACCAAATTTGGTAGTACCAAAAACGGGTCTTGTACCAAAAACGGAATTTCCGATGACCCAAAAACGGGTCGTGTGGATGACCCAAATTTGGGTCACGAATCATTAAATGAATCAGTAAATGAATCAGTAAATAACTATATAGAGAGAGCGCCTGATTTTTCCTTAACGTCTCCAGAGAAGACAACTATTTCCAAAAAGGAAACAGTTGAGAAAAAAGCAAAGCGCCAGAAAAAGGAAAAGTTGCCATGTCCTTATAACGAGGACGAACAAATCCCGGAAGAGTTTTTGAAGGTCGCTCAGAAGCACAACATTCAAGACCCTCAGCAACTCTTTTCAAAGATGGTCGCTTACTGCAAAGCCAACGGAAAACAGTACGCAGACTACAAAGCCGCATTCACAACGTGGTGTCTGAACGAATCCAAGTGGCAGCAGCAGAAGCCAGCCAACCAACAAGCCTCTAAACCATACGCATACGAACCGCCTGGCGGATTCACTGAGGAGTACTACCGGGAGCAGTGCAAGTTTGATAAAGACGGGAACTTAATACTATGAACAACAACGAAACCAAAAATCTCAAGGCCGTTGATACCATCCTCGGAAAATTGGAAATACGGCAAGTTAAAACAATGTGCCCATTGCACGGGGAATACCTTGCAAATCAAGTCTGGTTAAGCGGACAGATCAAGGAAATAAGCGAATGTCCTGAATGTTTCAAACTCAAGCAAGCTCAAAAGGCTATTGAGGAAGAGAAGGCAAGGAAAGAGGAAGCCGAGAGAAACCGCAAGCAGAGAATTGTAGAAACCCGTATGCCGCTTGAGTATCAGACCAAGGACTTCTCAACCTTCATTCAAGAGACAGACAGCCAAAAGGCCGCATTCAAATTAGCAAGACGTTTTGTTAAAGGCTGGGAAAAGGCAAAAGCAGGCGGATATGGACTTCTGTTTTTGGGAGGCTGCGGGACCGGGAAGACACACCTTGCATGCGCAATCATGATTGAGCTTCTCAAGGAGTACGCATTCTCTTATCCAAGGTATTACAAAGCAAGCGAAATCTTCTCGTCTGTCCGCAGCACCTACCAGGCCGGATCAACAACGAATGAAGAGGAAACGCTGAAGTTCTTTTCTTCGATTCAGCTTTTGGTGACTGATGAAGTCGGAGTTCAAAAGGGCTCAGAGGCTGAAAAGAGGATTCTCTTCTCCATTCTTGACAACCGTGTGACTTCAAACAAGCCAACGATCCTTCTCAGCAATCTCGGACCCAAAGCACTTGAGGAACTTCTCGGAGATCGTTTGTACGACAGGGTGCGTTCTAAATGCGTGCCCATGCTTTTTGCCGGATCGTCAATGAGAAAACCCGCAACTGCCGATCTTTTCGATTGAGGTGGTTATGTCTGATTCTGTATGGACACTGCTGATGATCACGCTGGCGCCGGTTGTGTTCATCAATCTGATGCTGTTTGGATTGCTGGTGAGGGCGGCGCTTAAGATCAGTAAGGAAACCAAATTAGCCGATCGGTCAAAAAGGAGAAAGTCATGAGCGGGTGCTGCATGTATTGCATTCATGCTCAGGCTTACTGGGTAGGGTCAGATGGAAAGAAGCATCTGCCTCCAAAACAGTCCTTTGGGGACATGAACATCTACTGCCACCATTCGAAAAAAGGCGCCGGCATCGAGTGTTACCCAATCTCATACACAAGGTGCTCGGTTTTTGAACGTGACACAGACGAGCGTATTGAACGCAGGAGAGCATTTTTCTCTCAATTCGATAGATACCGCGTCCACGCTGAGTTAATCGCTCAGAGACGCTAGACAGATGTTTAAACAATATTCAACCAAGGAGAAACAACATGGATTTATCAACAATCGAGAATGCTTTGATCGTGCTGGCTCTAATCAACATCGCCATTTTGTGTGTGGCAGCGTTTGTTTTTAATAAGAACTGTGATCTCAGAATTGAGCTCAAATATCTGTGGATGGCGATTGCTGACCTTGAAGCCGAAAACGAAAAACGTAAGCAGGAGGCAGCATGACCAACGCAAAACGAAAAGGAAATGCAGGTGAAGTCGAGTTCTGCAAACTGATTTTTGAAAACCTCGGAATAGATGTTCATCGCAATCTGCAACAGACGCGCGACGGCGGTGCAGACATCAAACTCAAACCCTATTCCATCGAAGTCAAAAGACGTGCAGCCATTGGAAGAGTTTACGACTGGATGAGCCAGGCCACTGCCGGATGTGACACGGCAGAGCGCCCCATTGTTGTTTGCCGTGCAGATCGTAAAGAATGGCTGGCCATCCTACCCATAGAAGAATTATTCAGGCTGATACGTGAGGAGGTTAAATGATTGATGAGGCTTTTCTTGAACGGCTCTCTAACTGGCGAAGGGTTTACGGTGACCGACAGGTTTATCGCAGATCATCGACATTCGACATCTGCCAGTACCTGCGCGCCTATGCTGATAGAAAACCAGAAACTGAGGAAGAAAAATATTGGCGGGAAGCTGAGGAACTGAGATATAGAGAACCAGCACAGCCATCTCCAGACTATAAGGATGCCGACTTTCTTCAAACAGTTTGGGCTCATATGCCTGAGATGATTGAGTATGTTCCGGTTAAAAAGAATATCAAGATATTCGTGTTTGGCACTGAGTATGACTACATAGCATTGAAGCGCAGAGCACGAATCAGAAGAGATCAGGAGAAGTCGTGGAGAGAATTCTGCATTGAATCATTCCAAAAACGTGTTTACTACGAGCAGGACATCAGAAAACAGTTGCAACTAGAAAACGATTGAGTCATAATGAAACAGACAATTTCAGTGTGTCCTTTGTGATAACAATCGCCCTCAGGCGACCTTTGGCGTGACCGAAGGAAGGAAAGAATACCGAGCCCTAACAAGCTCGGTTTTTTGTTGCTCGATTCATTTGAGTAGTACCGCCAGCTGGGAGCGACATCCCCAGCACCAACAATCCTATGCCACTTCATCTCTGCAACTATCCAGGCTGTAAAGAATTAGTCAGCCAAGGCGAGCGCTACTGTTCTAAACACAAAACAGAAGCGAACCGCTACAAGGATAGGAACAGAGTATCCAGTGCCAAAAGAGGCTACGGTGTTGCTTGGCGCCGTGCTCGATTGTCATTCCTCGCAGATCATCCGATATGCGCTGAGTGTGAACGTAATGGACGCATTACTCCGGCCACTGTTGTTGACCACATCGTCCCTCATAAGGGAAACAAACAACTCTTTTGGGATGAATCAAACTGGCAACCGCTTTGCAAAAGCTGTCATGATAGAAAGACGGCGAGTGAAGATGGAGGCTTCGGTAACAAAAGAGGTAGGGGCGGGTAAGATCTCGCGCTCTAAGGCTCCTAGACCGCGCCCCCACTCGATTTTTTGCACGTGCAAAATGCAAAAACGAAATTTTGTGTGAGACATCGTGCAAAAACGAAATTTTCAATGAAAAGTTCGCGCGCGTGCGCGCGAGTTTTGGAGGTTTTATGGCAGGACGGCCACGCAAATCAGACGCGGAAAAGGCTGCTAAAGGGACACTCCAAAAATGCAGACAAAATTCGCATGAGTGGACCGTCAACGAGAAACTGAACCCGCTACCGCCACCAGGCCTCACGGCTGATGCACGGGATGCGTGGATGATGGCGGTGAAAGTTGCGCCGGAAGGATTCCTCACTGCTCTTGATCATGGAGTTCTTGAGAAGTGGTGCCGGAACTATGCGCTGTATAGAAAACTTTGCAAGGCTGTTGAGGCTGGCGACATTGAGCAGACTTCTGCAAACTCAGGGATTCGCTCACTGTCTCCAACATTTTCAGCACTGATCAATGTTCAAAAGCTGATGCTCGCCTGTGAACGTGAATTAGGTTTCACGCCTATTTCAAGGTCACGAGTACGAGCACAGCCGAATGAAACAGAATCGGAGAATCCGTTTTTAGATGACTAAGAGAGATTATGTACAGATTGCACATCAATACTGCTTGGATGTCATCTATGACCGAATTCTGACTTGTGAATGGGTCAAGAAAGCAGTGCATCGACAGCTCGATGATTTAGAGAACCTCAAGGGTTTTCACTTCGATGAGAGCGCTGCAAACAGAGTTTGTAAGTTCATTGAATGCTTGACCCACGTCAAAGGCAACCTGGCGGGCCAGCGCATCCAATTAGAGCCGTGGCAGGTATTCATCCTCACCACGGTGTTTGGTTGGAAAACGCAGGACGGCAGGAGACGTTTTCGCCGTGTGTACATTGAAGTGCCTCGCGGGAATGGCAAAAGCTGTCTGAGTTCAGGCGTGGCCCTGTACTGTCTGTGTGCAGACAAAGAGCCAGGAGCAGAAATCTACTCATTCGCTACAACTCGCGACCAAGCGAAAATCGTCTTTGGCGATGCCAAGCGCATGGCCGAAATGAACAAGGATCTCCGATCTGCTTTCGGCCTTGAGGTTCTGGCTAATGCGCTCTATTTACCGAGCGCAGGAAGTACATTCCAGCCAAAGTCTGCCGAGGGATCTACCCTAGATGGCTTAAACACGCATCTGGCGGTGATTGATGAGCTTCATGCGCACAAAACTCGCGCTGTGTATGACGTTGTAGAAACGTCCCTCGGTAAACGTCTGAATTCGCTGATGTGGGTTATTACAACCGCTGGATTCGATAAAACAGGGATCTGCTACGAGGTTCGGAGCATGGTCACTAAAGTCCTCAGTGGTTCCGTCCAAGATGAGACACAGTTTGGGATCATCTATTCAATCGACAAAGAGGACGACTGGACAACCGAGGAAGCGCTAGAGAAAGCAAATCCGAATTGGAATATCAGTGTAAGACCGGAAGTTGTTGGAAGCCTCCAGCGCAAAGCAATGGCGATGTCATCTGCTGCAAACAACTTTCTGACAAAGCACTTGAATGTTTGGGTGAATGCTGATAGCGCCTGGATGGACATGAGGCGGTGGGACGAATGCGCCGATCACAACTTGAGCCTGGATGAATTTGAAGGTCAGCCCTGCTTCATCGGCCTTGACTTGGCAAGCAAAATCGACATCTGCGCGAAAGTATTGGTGTTTCCGCGCATCGAGGACGATGGAAAAACACACTACTACGTGTTTCCTCAGTTCTGGTTACCAAGGCGAGCCGTTGAGAATGCAAAAAATTCGCAGTATTCAGGCTGGGAGCGCTCTGAGCTTTTGAATGTTTCTGAAGGTGAAGTCACCGATTTCCGCGCTGTCAAAGAATCAATCCTTGAGGATTGCTCACGGTTTGATGTTCAGGAGGTCGATTTTGACCCGTGGCAAGCTGCGCAGTTGTCTAAAGAGTTGGAGGATGAAGGGGTTCTGATGGTTGAGGTTCGCCAGACGGTGCTCAATATGTCCGACCCGATGAAATCCCTCCAAGCAGCAGTTTATGACCGGACACTCCACCATGATGGCGGTCCTGTGCTCACCTGGATGATGAGCAACGTGATCGCACACACGGACGCGAAAGATAACATCTACCCGCGCAAAGAGTTCCCCGAAAACAAAATTGATGGCGTGGTTGCTTTGATCATGGCTATCAATCGAGCTCAGTCAGGCCAGAGAGAGGCGACCGACACAAATCTATTTTTGAGTTTGTAACATGAAGATCAAGAGCTTTTTTGGACAATTTTTCTCAGGTCTCTGGGGAGGAGGTTTGTCAGATTATTCTGGCCTCCAAGAAAGCACTCCCTCAGTTACGCTGAACAAGGAAGAACCGTACATTCCGCCTGAGGCAGGAATGCAGCTTTCTGCGGTTTGGAGCTGTATCAACCTACTTTCCGAGACTATGGCAACACTGCCATTAGTCATCTACGAGGTAAAAAGAAACGGGGACAAAATTCCCGCCCGTGACACCCGTCTCTGGCAGGTGCTGCACAACCCGAATCAGATCATGACTGCACACGACTTTTGGCTGTGCATGAGCATGAACAGATTCCTTACCGGTAACGCCTACGCGCTAATCCATAGGGACGGAACCGGTGCACTGATGGGCCTCACTCCCCTAGCCTCTGGACAGATGGAAGTCGCGGTCCTGGATGGACAGGTCATCTATCAGTACAACAAGGATGGAAAGTACACATACTTCACATCTGATCAGATTCTTCATTGGAAAGGCATGGGGAACGGCGTTGTTGGTCTCAGTACGTTTGACTACATGAGAGCAACAACAAACGAAATGAAGAACGCTCAGAAGAACGCCTCAGCGCTTTACGGCAACGGCAACCAGCTCACAGGCATTGTGACGGTTGACCGCGTTATTAAAGGCCAGCAGTTGGTTGAACTGCGTGACCGATTCAGAGAGCTGGGCGCATTCAATGGTGATTCTTGGATCAATTTCCTGCCAGCAGATATGAAGTATCAACAAGTGGCGATGTCTGCTGCTGATGCTCAGTTGCTCGAAACTAGACAGTTTGGAGTGGAGGAAATTGGACGCTGGTTTGGTGTCCCTGCTGCTTTGATCAACAGCTCATCCGGCACATCAGGAGCCAGCATTGAGCAGATTGTTGAATCGTTCTATCGAAGCACGATCCATCCGCTGTGCTGTTCAGTCGAACAGGCAATCATGCAGAGAGTTTTTACAGCAGCAGAACGAGCGAAATATGTTGCAGAGTTCAAGATGTCTGCCCTGCTCAGAGCATCGGTATCGTCCCGATACGATTCCTACTCCAAGGCGCTGCAAAACGGTTTTATGACGCGCAACGAGGTGCGCAAACTCGAAAACCTGCCACCGGTCGAGGGTGCGGATCAGCTCACAGCTCAGAGCAATCTTTGGCCTGTCAATCAGCTCGGTGAGCAACAAGCATCACAAAGTCAGTCGGTGCCGGAAGATCCAATTAAGCAATAAATCGGAGAACAAAATGGAAGTTTCAAAACAGCTGGATTTATCAGATGTTGAATTGAAATTTGATGATCATAGTGAGGCTGGCACATTCTCCGGCTACGCTACGAAATTCAACTCTGTTGACCTGGTAGGTGACACAATTCTCCCAGGAGCATTCACAAAAGCACTTGAAAACATCGGCACTTTGCCGATTTTTTTTAATCACAACAGCTATGACGTTCCCATTGGGAAATATACGAAAGTTGAGCAGAATGCCCGTGGCCTGAAAGTTGAGGGTCAGCTCATTCTCGACATCCCGAAAGCTCAGGATGTTTACTCAGCAATGAAGGCTGGCGTCGTTTCTGGTCTATCGATTGGATTCTCTATCAATGATGATGGCTATGAGGAAAAAGAAGACCGCTCTGGCTTCATCATCAAAGAGATTGCAAAACTTCGTGAGATTTCAATCTGCACATATCCGTGCGAGCCGAAAGCACAAATTACAGCTGTGAAATCTGAAGATGTCGAACAGCTGAAAACAGTACGAGATTTTGAAAGATTCTTGAGGGATTCAGGATTCTCAAAAAGTGCGGCACTGGCGATTGTTTCCAGGGCTAAACAGGTTTTTGCTGATGATCTGAGAGATTCAGAAAAACAGGAAAAACAACATGAATTAGATGCCTTAGAGCGTCTCAACTCCTATCTATAAGAGGAAATCATGGATAAATATGAAGAAGTAATTGAATCCGTCAAGGCCAAAGTCGATGGATTCAAGGCAAACACTGAAAAACACGACACTGAAATCAACGAGCTTAAAGAAAAACAGGCTCAGATTGATAAACAAGTTCTTGAACTTCAGCAGAAGAGCATCAAAGTTGATGCTCCGAAAGAACAAACTACTGTCGGTGATTCTTTCGTCAAGTCTGATTCCTATCAGGCATTTGCAAAAGGACAGGCCCGTTCTGCTGCCTTCGTATTCAAGGACAAAGCAGCACAAGATCCGATCGCAATTGGTACACTTGCTCCGAAGGATCGCAGACCTGGCGTGCTCGCAGAACCTGATCAGAGCCTTGTCATTGAAGGTCTGATTCCGCACCTGCCCACTTCCGTTACTACGGTTGAATATCTCAAAGAAGGAACGTTCACGAATAACGCTGCATTCGTTGCAGAAGCTGCACAGAAACCGCAATCAACTGATACGTTTGAGCTGATGCAGTCTAACGTTCAGACTATCGCCCACTTCTCGAAAGTGACCCGTCAGTTGATTGATGACAGCGCCACGCTTGCAGCATTCATCAATTCCAGAATGGTTTACGGTGTCAACCTCGTTGTTGAACAGCAGATTATCAATGGCAACGGCACATCTCCGAATCTCAGCGGTTTGATGAATACTGGCAACTACACTGCACAGGCTTTCACCTACGAGGATTTAGGCGGTGATTCCGGCACTCTGCTTGATCTGTTGCGCTTGTCTATCGCTAAAGTGAACGCTGCCAACTACAGAGCAAACGCCATTCTGTTGAACCCGATGGATTGGGCTAAGTTGCAGGGCTTGAAGGGCTCCAACAATCAGTATCTGTATGGCGTCCCGTCAATCAGCTTCGAGAACATGACCGCATGGGGTGTTCGCGTGGTGACCTCTGCCTCTATGACTGAAGGCAAATATCTCGTTGGTGACTTCTCGCAGGCTGCCACCATCTATGACCGTATGTCCACAGTGATCGACATCGCTTCCCAGAACGAAAATGACTTCATCAAGAATCTGTTCACGATTCGTGCTGAACGCCGTCTCGCCCTGGTTGTCGAGCATCCGAAAGCATTAGTTGGTGGTTCTCTGGCTATGCCTACAAAGTTAGGCGGCTAATCTTAATTGTCATGGTTTGGGAGCGGGAAACCGCTCCCATTTTTCTTATGAAAGTAAAAATCACAAAATCTGTTTTAACGGTTGTCGGACGTTTTGAAGCTGGCTCCATCGTTGTTCTTTCCGATGGCACGGCTGAAATGTTGATTCGTGAAGGTTTTGCAGAAGTTCCCAAACCTGGAAAGAAGAAAGTTGATCAGAAACAGGAACCGAAAGAGGAGCTGAATCATGACGAAAATGGCGGTGACGCTCGAGGAGCTGAAACAGCACCTAAGAGTTGAGCATGATGCTGATGATGCACTGATTCAATCCTATGGCCTGGCTGCGACAGAGTTTGCAGAACAAGTCTGTGATCGTGAGATCGTCAAAGATACCGATCCGCGTGCAGTCTGCACGAGCATTGATGATGTCCCAGACAGCATTAAAACCTGGATCAAGCTGTATGTGACCGATCTCTACGAGCGCCGATCTATCACTGAGGGCCAAGATTCAAAGATTCGTCATTACGATCATCTGCTTGACCGATTCATCATCTATGACCGAGTTCTGGAGCACCTATGAACCTGCCCAATGTCGGTGACCTCCGGCACAGGGTCACATTTGAAATGAGGAAGTCGGTACCAAACGATTCGGCTGGATTCTCTGATGTTACTACCAACTCATTCACAGTTTGGGGAGACATTCAACCAGTCGGAGCTCAGATTTTCTGGAACACATCGCAGATTGATGAAACAGTCACGCACCGTGTTTTCACTAGATTCATCGAAGGAAAGACACGTCCGCAAGACCTCACCAGACTGATCCGAATTGTCTGCAACGGCTTGAAGTATCGCGTGCGCAGAGTTTCAGACATCGCGGGTAAAGACCGTTTCACTGTCATTGATGTGCAGCAGGAAGGAGTAGTCCAATCATGAGCGCCGAATTTTTAGAAGTCCGGACGCCCGATGGCTTCACGTTCTGGGATTTTGATAAAAAGGTCATCCGCTCTGCCCTGCGAGAAGTCGGAAAAGACGTAAGGAAAGCAGCGCGCCAGCGTATAAGCAAACGTGCAGTTTCACGTCCTGGCGAACCGCCTGGTAAACAGTCAGGTGAAATGCAGAAGTCAATCAAGGCAACGGTATCAAAAAGCGGGAATGCAGTATGGATTCGACCTACTAAGACAAAGAACATGCGGGAGTTTTATCCCGCTTTTGTTGTTTTTGGGCACCGTGGACCGCGTTCTGATTCACCCAAACAGCAATCCAAGAAACGCCAGGGTAAGAAAGTTGTGCTCCCCCGCGAGAACTTCTTGCAGGTTGTGGCAGAGGAATACCGGAAGCGGTTTGAGGATCGCATGGAGGATGCTTTTGTTGAGGGAATCAAATCATGATGATCAGAATTTCAGACTACATCCAGGCGATCAGAGAACGATGTCCTAGTTTCAAAGGACGGGTTGCAGGCGCAAGCGCCTGGGCAGTAGATTCTCTCGTTCGAGTTGAGGCGCCTGATCTTCCGGCTGCTTATGTTGTTCTTGAGAATGAACAAGGCGGACAGTATTCGTTAAACGGTGAATACCTACAGAATGTTGATGTCTCGCTGGCCGTGATCGTCCTCGTTGCTAACCAGAACAATGAAGAACTTCGAGGCCAGGGAGACTTAGAGCAGATCGACAAAATTCGTGGGGAGCTTTTCCACGCGATTTTGTTTTGGAGCCCTGATCCTAAGCACCTCGAAAAACTCGCCTACGACGGTGCAGAGGTCATCTATCTCGACCCTGAGCGCATGGCTTACAGATTCGATTTCAAAACAATGTACCGGCTGGACTACAGCGATACCTACCAAAAAACACTCTACGAAAGTTATCCGCCATTCAAAGAGAACGATATTGATCTTGAGAAGGACGGAATTTCCGAAAAGGTAAAGATTTTGTTAAATCAATAGGAGTAACAGATGCCTGTCTCTTTTAACACAATTCCATCAGGAAACGGCTTGATGGTCCCTCTGTTTTATGCAGAGGTTGATAACTCTGCTGCATTTACGCCTGGAAACAGCAATGTGGCTCTGTTATTCGGTCAAATGCTTGATTCCGGTACTGCAACAGCGGGCAAACCGGTTGCAGTTTCTTCCGCTGCTATGGCTAAGACGCTGTTTGGCCGTGGTTCCATGCTCGCTCGAATGGTCGAGGCATACCGCAACACTGATGTGCTCGGTGCGCTGTACTGCATCCCGCTTGAAGACGCGAGCACTGCAACAAAAGCATCCGCCACCGTGACAATAACCGGCACTGCTTCTGAATCAGGTACGGTATATCTGTACATCGGTGCAGACCTCGTTCGCGTCGGTGTAGCAGCAAAAGACGCTGCAAATACTGTTGCCACCTCTATGGCTTCCGCTATTACAGCCAAAGGTGACCTGCCTGTTACAGCCTCGGCAGAAGCAGGTGTGGTCACGATCACTGCACGAAATGGCGGAACGCTCGGAAACAACATCCTTGTTCGTAAGAATGTCAAAGGAGCGATTGGCGGTGAGATGGACGTTCCTGGCCTGGGTGTCGAGATTACCGCAATGAGCGGTGGTGCCACTGATCCTGACCTGACAGACGCTCTCAAGGCGATGGGCAGTGACGCTTATGAATACATCGGCAATCCTTATTGCAGTGCTGATGTGCTCGATGACTTCCAGGACCTGATGAACGATACTTCCGGCAGATGGTCTCCTTACCAAATGCTCTATGGTCATGTGATCACTGCCAAGCGCGGTGACTACAACACTCTGCTGACTTTCGGCAAAACTCGCAACGATCAGCACATGACGACTTTTGCCCTTGAGCCAAACTTCGGCTCCTGGGATGTGGAAGCTATCGCCAGCGCAGTGGCACGCACTAAGGTGTTCATTGATGCAGATCCGGCACGACCGACCCAAACCGGTTCGCTCATTGGTATCACCGGAGCGCCTACAGGAGAAATGTTCCAGCTGACCGAGCGCAATACTTTATTGCAGAACGGCCTGGCAACTCTCACTTCTGTGGCAGGTGTTGTTCAGATTGAGCGTGAAGTCACTAATTACCGTGTCAACAAATACGGTGAGCAGGATCTGAGCTATGTCGATTGTGAAACTCTGTTTACAACTGCCTATGTTCTGCGCTATCTCAAGGGCCTGATCACATCGAAGTACGGACGCCACAAACTCGCCAATGACGGCACCAATTTTGGTCCTGGTCAGGCGATTGTTACACCTAAGATCATTCGCTCTGAGCTGACAGTTGCTTATGCCAAGTTGGAATATCAGGGCATTGTTGAGAACGCAACTATTTTTGAGCGCTATCTGGTTGTTGAACGTGACACTGACAATGTGAATCGCATCAATGTGCTGTTCCCGCCTGATTACGTCAATCAGCTCAGAATCTTTGCACTTCTCAATCAGTTCAGACTTCAATATCAGGAGGCGTAAAAAATGGCTGAGTTAATTGCTGGCACCTGCTATGTCAAGATTGATGGGCAGGTTTTACTTCTAAAAGGCTCCATGACCGCGACTGCCTCTAATGTCTCACGTGAGGCCATCATCGCGAATGGTCGTGTCAGTGGTCACAAAGAAATTCCAGTTGTTCCTACCATCAGCGGTCAATTCGTTGTTGACAAGAATTTCCCTGTTCAGAAGTTGCAGACAGGAGTTGACATGACAGTTGTCGCAGAATTTGCGAACGGCTGGACTTACACATTGGGCGGTGCTTTCGTAACCGATTCAATTGAAGTCAGTGGTGACGATAGCGATACGACGATCAATTTTGCAGGAGAAACCGGTAAATGGAGCATTTAATAAAACTGACCGAGCCGGTGAAATTCGGTGACACTGAACTGACCGAGCTCCATCTGAAAAGCCCGAAGGGGAAGCTGATTAAACAAATCGGCCTCCCCTTTAGTTTTAACCAAGACGGCTCTTTTGAGATGCTGACTGATCGCTGTGCGAAGTACATTTCAGAGTGCGCCAGCATTCCGATGAGCACTGTCGATGAGTTAGGTGCAGAAGACTATCTGCAAATCTGCGCAGAGATAACTGGTTTTTTCGGACAACGGACGGCCTCATAAATCTGCCAATTAACCAGCTGGTGGATTGGTTCTTCGATGTTGGGTGGGTTTGGCGTATGCCTCCCACCCAAATTCTTGAGATGAGCCTAGATGAGCTGTTCCTATTTGATAAACAATACAGGCGCCTGAGAGCGCGGGAAGAAAAAAATCATGGCTAAAGATTTAAGACTAACCGCGATTTTTGCTGTTAGAGATCAGCTCAGTCCTGTAATCAAAAAACTCTCAGATAAGTGGGGAAGTTTCAGGAAACTTCTCGAATCTGGCAACTTTAAAAAACTAAATAAACAGTTTTTGTTCTTTCGGCGTTCGTTGACCAACGTCACGAACAAGGTCACGGACGCTGCAAAGAAACTCGCCCTGCCGATCACAGCTGCTGCCACTGCTGTCGGTTTTTCGTTGTCTCAAATGATGTCCAAGTTTTTGGACACTGGGGACGCGATAGACAAGGCATCTATTCGACTGGGTATTGGCGCTGAACGGCTTCAATCTCTGCAATATGCAGCAAAGATGAGCGGTGCAACAGCTGAGGATATGAATTCAGCCCTTGGCAAACTCAACGAGAATATTGCTAAGGCAGCAGCGGGCAAAAATGAAGAATTAGCCAGCCTGTTCAAGAAACTGGGTATTTCACTCAGGGACGCGAATGGTCATGTGCGAACTGCTGCTGATGTTCTGCCTGAATTCGCTGATGCTATCCAGCGCAACACGAATTCCAGCGTGCGCGCTCGCATGGCGATTGCTGCTTTTGGCGACGCTGGTCAAAAGCTGATCCCGATGCTCCAGGACGGCTCGAAAGGGCTGGCAGACATGGAGAAAAAGGCCCATGATCTTGGCCTCACCATGTCTCAAGATGATGTCAAAGCAGCCGCTTCACTTGGAGACAAATTCACAGACTTAGGCAGTGTTTTTGATTCTTTCGGCAACACCATCAGCGCGAAACTTGCTCCGGTACTCGGACCCTTGATTGATGATCTAACAGAGTTCCTCGCAAAAAACAAGGATGCGTTTGCTGGCCGTCTTTCCGAGGCAGTTTCAAAACTAGCTGACAGCCTGAAAAAAGTCGATTTTGAAAAACTCGCTAATGAGGCGATGGACTGTTTCCATGCGATTGGTGATCTGTATGACAAGATCGGCGGATTCGATACGATTCTCAAAGCACTCGCTGCTTTGATGGCGGGCAAGGTGATCATTGCAATCGGATCTTTTGTTGGATCCTTATTAACACTCGGGCAGTCTTTTTTTGCATTAATCCCAATCATCAAGGCTGTCGGAATTGCATTTGTTGCTAATCCTATCGGTGCAGTGATCACAGCGATAGCAGCTGGCGCAGCGCTGATCATCTCCAACTGGGACAAGGTTGGACCATTTTTTACAGCTCTGTGGAACGGCATCACAGG
>ERZ857922.1445-NODE-1445-length-29169-cov-4.618294_pt1 | contig 29169 bp, 26 predicted proteins | sample MGYA00519579_ERZ857922 | MGnify/ENA primary metagenome ERZ857922 (study PRJEB31778, sample SAMEA3449375) | human gut metagenome | biome: human gut; feature: human-associated habitat; material: faeces | place: United Kingdom | collected 2010/2012 ... | reverse complement strand
CAACCGGCATAAGGAACATAACTACGGCTGCCCCCGTGCAAATTGCCGCTTTGCTACTTCTAAGTTTCATAAAGCTTTCCCTTTCCGGCATTTGTTATGCCTAAACAAAATGTTACGGAATTGTTACATTTTGTTACAGATGTATTGTAGCAAAGTTACGCTTCTTTGTCAAATCTGTTAAAAAATGGCATAAAACAAGGGCTTCCACGTGTTTTGGAAGCCCTTATCTTAAAAATTTATTATTTTTTTATATTTCTAAAATATTTTAAACTATTTACAAATTAATGTCATTAACTCCGTCTCTGACGCATAGCTTCATATGTAAGCACTGTACAGGCTATTGCAGCATTTAACGATTCAACCTTACCTTCCATATGGATTTTTATAAGATTATCTGCAGCCTTAGAAGCCGCATCAGTAAGTCCATTGCCTTCATTTCCAATAAGAAATGCACTTGACTTTGTATAATCAGCCTCCGTATACTCACAACTTCCGTCAAGATGAGCCGCATAAACATTAATTCCGTTCTTTTTCATCAGTTCAATTGCACCTATAAAATCAGCAGCATAAACAAACGGAACTCTGTATATTGACCCCATAGTTGAACGTATCGTCTTTGGATTATATATATCAACGGCATTAGAACTTATAACAATGCCAGTGACACCGGCTCCCTCAGCCATTCTTACTATAGTTCCGAGATTGCCGGGATCCTGAAGATTTTCTATTGCTATTATAAGAGGTTTTCTGTCAGAACCGGCTTTGATAATATCATCAACACTGTATTCTTGCATATTAATAACAGCCATAACGCCTTGCGGAGTCTGTGTATCAGACATATGTGCAAATACGTTATCTGCAACTGTCTCAACTTTGTCATCACTCATTCCAAGTTTCTTGACAAAATCCTCATTGTCAGTTGCAAATCTTTCTGACATATATACTTTTTCAATACGGTCAAATGGTGCTTCACACACCATCTTGACACCCTCGACAACAAACTGCCTGTTTTCTTTTCTTATTTTTGACTTCTTCTGAAGCTGGATTACACGTTTAACCTGTGAACTTCCTGTACTTGTTATCATATATTTTTCCTGTTTACTTTTTATATTAAAGTCTTAAAACCACTGCTGCACATATTATGCATTATTATTTGACAAATCTGCACAATTTTACTTTGAAAGCAGTGCACTTATATTAAATTCATACTCATTAATATCTTTCTTCATTGCAAGTGCTTCATCTATATCAAAATCAACGAATTTGCCATTCTTGTATGCAACAAGACGGTTGCTCTTGCCTTCAACAAGCAGATCAACTGCATATGAGCCCATTACAGATGCATACATTCTGTCCTTACATGTCGGAGAACCACCTCTTTGCATGTAACCAAGTATAGTAGCTCTTGTCTCAATGCCTGTTGCTGCCTCAATACGTCTTGCCATACCTGTTGAGTGGCCTATACCTTCAGCATTAATAATAAGATGATGTTTCTTGCCTTTCTTACGTCCTTCAATAATATGATTAATAATAGCCTGCTCGTCATTATCATATCTTTCCGGAAGAAGAATATCTTCTGCACCATTGGCAATACCACACCAGAGTGCTATATAACCTGCATTTCTACCCATTACTTCAATAATACTGCATCTTTCATGTGATGTAGATGTATCACGAATTTTATCAATAGCTTCCATGGCAGTATTTACAGCTGTATCAAATCCTATTGTGTAATCAGTACATGCTATATCCAGGTCAATTGTTCCCGGAAGTCCAATTGTATTGACACCATTCTCAGCAAGCTTCTGTGCACCTCGAAATGAGCCGTCACCGCCAATTACAACTATGCCATCAATGCCGTGTTTTTTGCATACTTCTGCTGCCTTTTTCTGTCCATCTGCAGTCATAAACTCAAGACATCTTGCTGTGTAAAGAATAGTTCCGCCTCTCTGGATAATGTCAGAAACGCTCTTCTTATCCATGTCTATAACTTCATCATTAATAAGACCATTATATCCTTTTTGTATGCCTTTAACTTTAAGCCCTTTGTTCAGTGCAGTTCTGACAACAGCTCTTATCGCTGCATTCATTCCCGGTGCATCACCACCGCTTGTTAAAACACCAATTGTTTTTATTTCCTTTGCCATAACTACTCCTTCCTTTCTGCTCTTCCTATGAATATCTTAAAGTAATATTACCGCAATCGCGTCCGTATTTCAACTATGTTGTTTCAACATTTTTAATACCGTACTGTGCCCTGAGTGATGCCAGAATATCAGGTGTAATCCTGATATTTCTGCTCTGCGGAAGTGCAATCCTCTTATTTTCTTTTGTGCAGTAAATTATAATCGAATCTTTTCCGTCTGAATATTTTAATTCTTCCGCTAAATCCGCCGCTTTTTTTAGATATTCTTCCTCGCTTGCAAATCTTATCCATAATTTTCGCGGAACATCTTCAAAAGGGACTACGCTTTCGCATATAAGCTTCGCATTTTCATCTGCATTAGCATTAACTCTGCCTGTTATGAATAATTTATCAGTTCCTTCTATTATATTCCTATATGTCGAAAATGTCCTCGGAAATACAATTACTTCAACAGTTCCCACCAAATCCTCTATTGTAAGATATGCCATAAGCTGCCCTGTTTTTGTAGGTTTCACCGATTTTGCCATAATCATGCCGCCGATTGTTGCCTTTGAATCCACTTTGACTTTCGGCTCACCTGTCTCATCATCAAGCTCAAAATCTGTGGACATTGCTGAAATATGTTTTTTCCACATAGCAGCATATTCATCAAGCGGATGTCCGCTTACATAGACTCCCAGCACTTCTTTTTCAAATGCAAGAATATCTTCCTATACTCACTTACATCCGGCATTTTTATCTCAAATTGTGATTTTTCACTCTCATCAACAAGGTCAAAAAGCGACATCTGTCCCGAAATCGCATCTTTTCCCTGCTTTGCCTCATTATCAAGCATGCGTGCATACACGCTCATCATCTGGCGTCTGTTATTTCCAAACGTGTCAAACGCCCCCGATTTTATAAGATTTTCGAGCGTACGCTTGTTTAAGTCTGTATACAATCTGCTTATAAAATCCTGCATACTTGTAAAACGGCTTTTATTTCTTTCATCAATTATAGCTTTTATCGTCGGTCTTCCAAGCGATTTTACAGCTGAAAGACCGAATCTTATCGCATTGTCTTCAACCGAAAATTCCATATCCGAAGTATTTACGTCAGGAGGAAGCATCTGTATATTCATCTGACGGCATGCATAGATATAACCCGCCACCTTATCAGTATTATCGACAACCGACGTCATAAGAGCCGCCATAAATTCCACGGGGTAATATGTCTTTAAATATGCTGTCTGATACGCAACAACCGCATAACATGCCGCATGTGATTTATTGAATGCATATTTTGCAAAATCGGTCATCTCATCATAGATATGATTTGCAATTTCTTCTGAAATTCCGTTTTTGATGCAGCCCGGCACGCCTTCTTCTTCATTTCCATAGACAAAATTCTGACGTTCTTTTTCCATGACGGCTGCTTTTTTCTTGGACATCGCACGACGCAGAAGGTCGCTTCGTCCAAGTGAGTATCCTGCAAGATCTCGTACAATCTGCATAACCTGCTCCTGATAGACAATACATCCGTAAGTAGGGGCAAGGATCGGCTCCAGTTGTGGGCAATCATATGTGATAGAAGAACTGTCATTCTTTCCTCGGATATACTGCGGAATGAAATCCATCGGACCAGGACGATACAGCGAAATTCCGGCAATAACATCTTCCAGGTTATGCGGCTTCAGTTCCTTCATGAACCCTTTCATTCCGGCACTCTCAAGCTGGAACACACCATCTGTCTTACCTGTTCCGATATAATCCAGCACCTTTTGATCATTGTAATCTATCTGATTGATATTCAGTTCCGGCTGCTTTCTTCTTGCAAGCAGCACTGCATTCTGTATCACAGTCAATGTACGAAGGCCCAGGAAGTCCATTTTCAGAAGTCCAAGCTCCTCAAGCGTTGTCATAATAAACTGCGTTGTGATTGTTCCGTCTGCTGCCCTCGAAAGAGGTACATACTCATCAACCGGCTTCTGACAGATAACAACACCGGCAGCATGCATGGAGCAGTGTCTTGGAAGTCCTTCCAAACGCTTCGCCATATCAATCAGATTTGTCACCGTCTCATCCGTATCATATAACTTTTTCAGATCCGGATTCATTTTCAGAGCTTTATCAATTGTGATTCCAAGCTCCTGCGGAATCATTTTGGAAATAGAATCCACATAAGCATATGGCAGATCCATTACACGTCCAACATCACGGATCACACCTCGTGCTGCCAGGGTACCGAATGTAACGATCTGAGCCACACAGTCTTTTCCATATTTTCTTGTAACGTAATCGATAACCTCCTGACGTCTCTCATAACAGAAGTCAACGTCGATATCGGGCATGGATACACGTTCCGGATTCAGGAAACGTTCAAACAGCAGCTGATAGCGGATCGGGTCAATCGTAGTGATCTCAAGACAATAGGACACGATACTTCCTGCGGCTGATCCACGTCCCGGCCCAACTGAAATTCCGTGATCTTTTGCGTATTTAATAAAATCCCACACAATCAGGAAATAGTCTACATACCCCATCTGATGGATTGTTTCCAATTCATAAGACAAACGATTTTTCAATTCTTCCGAAGGATCACCGTAACGCTTTTCCAATCCTTCATAGCAAAGCTTCTGCAAATATTCCCAGGAAGTATAACCATCCGGCACATCATATTTCGGAAGTTTTGTTACACCAAATTCAATCTCGACATGACATCGATCCGCAATCTTCTGTGTATTCTCCAACGCCTGTTTCGCATAAGGGAACAGACGTAGCATCTCTTCTTCTGACTTCACATAATACTGCCCGCCGTCATACCGCATACGATTCTCATCTGAAAGCTTCTTTCCAGTCTGAATACAAAGTAGAATATCATGTGGCTTCGCATCTTCTGCATATGTATAATGAATATCATTCGTAGCAACCAGCTCAATTCCCGTCTCTTCAGACATTTTGAATAGCTGTTGATTGACAAGTCCCTGCTCTGGTATTCCATGATCCTGCAACTCCAGGAAGAAATTCCCTTCGCCGAAAATTTCCTGATACTCTAAAGCTGTCTTCTTCGCCTCTTCATATAATCCCTTCGTCAGGAATCTTGCCACCTCACCTGCTAGGCAGGCACTTAAAGCAATGATACCTTTATGGTACTTGCGCAGAAGTTCCTTATCCACTCGCGGTTTATAGTAATAACCTTCCACAAATCCCTTCGAAACAATCTTCGTCAGATTCGCATATCCTTCCTCATTTTCTGCCAGAAGCACAAGATGATAATATCTGTCATCTCCTCCTGTGATCTCGCGATCAAAACGAGAATTCGGAGCCACATACACTTCACATCCAAGGATTGGATTGATTCCCTGCTTCTTGGCTTCCCGATAGAAATCGATCACACCATACATAACACCGTGATCTGTAATTGCCGCACTGTTCATCCCAAGTTCTTTGACCCTGGACACGTATTCTTTTATCTTATTCGATCCATCCAGCAGACTAAATTCTGTATGGACATGCAAATGTGCAAAACTCATAGTTCACCTCAATGATCAAATTTTAACTAAGAAAAGGGAAGGCTCTGACTTGATACACAGGTCAGAATCCCTTCCCTTCATTTTACACTCTTTATGGAAATTTTAAAATGTTAAATCTTATTTATTTCCACCATCTACCATGAACTGGATCAGCTTATCTGTATCTTCTTTCTCGTAAGCGATAACTTCCAGCTCCGGAATCTCTCCGTTAGAGAAAATGTTAGCCATAGATACATACTGGGAAAGTTTAGACTTCAGGTTCAGTCTGTCTCCCTCACCTGTTACTAACTCTACTCTTCCTTTACAAGAATCTACTACCTTAAAAAATCCTTCAACATCTGTAATATTCTGAACTTTCATTCTAAATACCCCTTTCTTTTAACAATTTAATTATAACTTTACTTCCTAAATTCATCTGGGAATGATATTACCTATCATTTTCTCATTCCTAATGTTATTATAACGTATTTAAAACATATTACAAGTAGGAAGAATCACTATTTTTCTCATTTTCAGCATATAAAACCTCACACTTTTTTCTATTTGAAACAACACTTCCTACAAGTCATAGTCACTTTCTCTAACACGTAACGGTTCGTTTGCAGATTGCTTTTACAAACTATAAATACCGTCCTCTTTGATTACGATTTTCTTCTGTTTCAAGAGTCTTCCAACTGCACGTTTGAACGCAGCTTTACTCATTCCCATCTCTGCTTTAATGCGCTCCGGATCTGCTTTATCTGTGAATGGAAGTTTACCCCCACAAGTCTCAATACATTCCAGGATCAATTCTGCATCTTTGTCCATCTGCTCCGGAATCTTGCCACGGACACTCAGATCCAGTTTTCCATCCTCTTTGACTGCTGCCACACGTGCTTCAATCTCCTGTCCCGGATACATTCTTCCATACATCTCTCTCTTCGGAATCAATGCAGAATACAGATTATCTACTGCCACGAAAGCTCCCAGATCACGATTCACCTCATAAACTGTTCCGGTTACAATATCATCCTTTTTATAAGGAGAGTCTGTCTGCAGAAGATGATAGATCTTCATTGTCGCACAAAGTCTCTCGCTCTTATCTACATAAAGACTTACCAGACAGCGGTCGCCCTTCTCTACCTTCTCTGTCTGTTCCTTAAATGGAAGGAACAGGTCCTTCTCAAGTCCCCAGTCAAGAAAAGCACCCATTCTGCCCACATCCGCTACTGTCAGGACAGCCAGCTGTCCAAGAGTGATCTTTGGCTCATTCGTTGTTGCGATCATACGATCGGAAGAATCTTTATAGAGGAATACCTCGATCGGATCTCCCAGTTCGATTCCGTCCGGAACCTGTTTCTTTGGAAGAAGAACACGCTCCTCGTCACTTCCAAGATATACTCCAAAATCTACCAGCTTTACTACCGTAAGTACCTGTTTTACTCCTAATCTCATCTTTTCTCCATTCTGCCGCTGGCTTACGCGGCCCATTTTTTAATATGTTTTCTATACCTTAAGGTATTTTCTATGCTGTTGTCAATCGAATCTCATCAATTTCTTTGATTCTTTATTTGATATTTTTTTAACATATTCTTTCTATGAATTGATTTACCTTTCTGAATTATGTATAATTACTTCAATGTGAGAGCAATCTTTTTGCCTACAGCCTGTCTGAGGCAGTATTTTTAAGAGAGGATATTAGTATGAGTGCACAAAATCTTACTTTATTGACAGACCTGTATGAGCTTACTATGATGCAGGGATATTTTGAAACACAGGAAAATCAGACCGTTGTATTCGATGTTTTCTTCCGTGACAATCCGAACAAAGGCGGATATTCCGTCATGGCAGGACTGGATCAGGTCATTGACTATATTAAAAATCTGAATTTTTCTTATGAGGATGTTGATTATTTAAGAGGGCTCGGATTGTTCAGTGAGGATTTTCTTCATTATCTGAGCGGATTTCATTTTAGCGGAGACATTTATGCGATCCCGGAAGGAAGCGTCATCTTCCCAAGAGAACCGCTTCTGAAAGTCGTAGCTCCGATCATGGAGGCTCAGCTTGTTGAGACTGCAATTCTTACAATTCTGAATCATCAGTGCCTGATCGCTACGAAAGCTTCCCGTGTTGTTTATGCGGCACAAGGAGACGGTATCATGGAGTTCGGACTTCGACGCGCCCAGGGACCGGATGCAGGACTGTACGGAGCAAGAGCTGCTGTGATCGGTGGATGCGTCGGAACTTCCAATGTACTCGCCGGCGAAATGTTTGATGTACCGGTTATGGGAACGCATGCACACAGTTGGATCATGACTTTCAAAGATGAATATACTGCATTTAAAGAATATGCAAGATTGTATCCTGATGCATGTACACTGCTTGTCGATACTTATGACACATTGAAATCCGGTGTTCCGAATGCGATCCGCGTTTTTACCGAGATGCGCGAAGCAGGCATCAAACCGAAGAGCTACGGTATCCGCCTTGACTCCGGTGATCTCGCTTATCTTTCTAAAAAGGCACGTAAGATGCTGGATGACGCCGGATTCCAGGATGCTGTCATTGCCGCTTCCAACGACCTGGATGAATTTCTGATCCACGATCTCAAGATGCAGGGCGCTGCAATTTCTTCCTGGGGTGTCGGAACGAATCTTATTACCTCTAAGGACTGCCCATCCTTTGGCGGTGTATATAAACTGGCTGCTATTCAAAACGCAGAAGGCGAATTCCAGCCAAAGATTAAAATTTCTGAAAACATTGAAAAGATCACCAACCCAGGAAATAAAACTATCTATCGCATTTACGACAAAGAGACTGGTATGCTGCGTGCCGATCTGATCTGCTTTGCTGATGAGACATTTAATACAGGGGAAGATCTTCTTCTCTTTGACCCAAATGCTACATGGAAGAAAACACTTCTTCCGGGTGGAACCTACACAATGCGTGAACTGCTTGTCCCAATCTTCCAGCATGGAGAATGTAAGTATGAGTCCCCATCTGTAAAGGAGATTGCAGAATTCTGTCGTCAGGAAAAAAAGACGCTTTGGGATGAGACAAAACGTCTCTTCAATCCACATAAGGTATATGTGGATCTTTCCCAAAAACTGTACGATACAAAAACCAAGTTGCTGAATGAAGCACATCATTAATTACTGTCACTATATAACGAAATGGAGTTTTAATTATTATGAAATACCAAGTGATTGTACTTGATCTAGACGGTACACTAACCAATTCAAAAAAAGAAATAACGCCCCCTACAAGGGACGCTCTGATTGAAATTCAACAGAATGGAAAAAAAGTAGTCCTCGCCAGCGGTCGCCCGATCAACGGTGTCGCACCTCTGGCAGAGGAATTATATCTAAAAGAATACGGCGGATTCATGCTCTCCTTTAACGGTGCGAGAATCACCCGCTGTTCTGACAATGCAATTATTTATAATAAGGTTATCCCACAGGAAGTCATCCGTCCGATTTACGAGGCGGTAAAAGAATATCCTGGATTGGACCTTATCTCTTATACGGATAAAGTAATCCTCTCCGGTATTAAAAGTAATGAATACACTGAAAAAGAAGCCGCCATCAACAGCATGGAGATCTGTCCGGTTGAGGACTTCCCTGCCGCACTTGATTTCCCGGTCAATAAAATACTTATCCCAGGTGAACCTTCCATCCTGGAAGACCTGATGCCGAAGCTGCAGAAACAATACCACGGACTGCTCAACATCTACCGTTCTGAGCCATTCTTCTTAGAGATCATGCCTCAGAATATCGATAAAGCACACTCTCTGCAGAAGCTTCTGAACAGTATCGGTCTCACTGCCGATTCCATGATCTGCTGCGGCGACGGCTTCAATGATCTGTCCATGATCGAATATGCCGGTCTTGGTGTAGCAATGGGGAATGCCCAGCCAGTCGTCAAAGAATCTGCCGACTTTATCACAAAGTCGAATGATGAGGACGGGATTCTTCACGTTGTAAATCTCTACATGAGAGATTAGGCCTTCTCTCCGGAAGCTGCGCAAGAATCACAGCCGCAAATACAAGGGCACATCCAAAAATTTCCCTTGGAGACAAGGTTTCTCCAAGAAGCACCCAGCCTGCAAGTACTGAAAATACAGACTCAAGACTTAACAGCAGAGATGCAACTGTCGGGTCTGTATTTTTTTGTGCAACAATCTGCAAAGTATATCCTACTCCACAAGACATGATTCCTGCATAAGCAATTGGCTTCCATGCCTGCAATATAGAATAAATTTCCGGGTGCTCAAATAAAATTGTCGGTATCATACATAAGATTCCACAAACAAAAAACTGAATACAGGACATCTTCACTCCGTCTGCCTTTGGTGAAAAATGATCGATCACAAGAATATGGAATGAAAAAGCGACAGAACCCAGTAAAATATAAAAATCTCCTTTTGCAATGGATAATCCTGATGTCATACACAGAAAATACATTCCGATCACTGCAAGTACCACACCAATCCATACTTTAATTCCGGCCTTTTTGCCAACGGCCAGCCCCAGGATTGGAACAATCAGAATATATAATGCCGTGATAAATCCTGCTTTTCCCGCCGTTGTATATTGTATCCCGATCTGTTGCAAGGAACTTCCCAGCATAAGGAAAAATCCACAACAAATACCACCGATGATAAGTGTTTTCTTATTTTGTATAACTTCTTTTCCTTGTGATATCTCCTCCTTTCTCTTCTTATCCAATACATAAATCACCGGAATCAATACGATTCCACCAAGTATACTTCTGGCACTGTTAAATGTGAATGGACCGATGTAGTCCATCCCAGCACTTTGTGCAACAAATGCTGCGCCCCAAATAAGCGCGATTATCAGAAGTATTAAATTGTTTACATACCTCTTTTTCAATTTTTTTACCTCTTTTACAATTTTCAGCCAATCTCTAGTATACAAAAAAATCTGCTGATTGGCAGATTTTTTTGATTTTTCTTATTATTTTTCTTAATAGTGCATAATTACCGAATCTCCAACCTGGATCAACTCATACAATTTCCCGGCATCTGAATAGCTCATATTGATACATCCATGAGAACCTCTGTAGGTATATACATTTCCTCCAAAACTGCTCTGCCATGTTGCATCATGAAAACCAACACCGGAATACGTTACACGCATCCAATATTTTACAGGAGTTTCATACTCTCTTGTTCCATCCGGTCTTAAATTACCGCGCAGTACTTTATTCTGCATTCGTTCCAAAATCGTATAAACTCCTGCCGGAGTACTTCTTCCGCCTTTCGGAAGTCCGGTCACTACATCTGCTGACATCAAAACTTCTCCGTCTTTGACATACCACATTTTCTGATTCGTCAGATCGACTTCTGCATAAGTGGAGCCCCAATCCTGCGCACCATGCGATGCCGCAGTCTTTCCTTTCACATAAACCGGCTCTCGACTTATTGTTTCTCCGCTTTCAACATTCGCAAGAAGTGTCTCATACTCTGCCTTTTCATTAATCTCCCAACCGTAAGTTCCACCGGAAACTTCGGCTGCTCTTCCATCCGGTGTAGTGAATTGTCTGGTCTTTCCTGCAGTATCATACTGCTGCGCAAACTGTGTCACCCATTCCTGTATAAGTTCCGGGTGAAATGTCACCACATAATTCTCATCTGCTGTCACCCACTGTGAAATAACGGTTTTATCAACCACAACCGGTGTATCAAGTCCCATCTCATAAGTTACACTCGCATTCAGGTATGCATTCATCGCATCGCACGCCTGCTGAACTTCCGGTGATTCTTTTGTATATAGCGGCTGTACATAACATCCTGCTTCATCAAGATCCAACTGCTCTTGCAGTCCCTCTATCGCTTGGACTACCGCTTTCTTCAATGCATCTGCATCTATTGCTGTCCCTTCCGTAATGTCTCCCGGAACAAACTTTTCTCCGTCAAACACCGGCATAGAAGATATCGGCTGCACCTGTTCTGTTGTCACAGCTGTCAGACTTGCAATCTTCGCATCTAATGCATTCCCATCATAATCCGCACTTGCCGTGATGGACAATCCTTTTCCCTCTCCCGACCATGCTGCCGGCCACAGAAAAACGGACTGCTCCTTTAATAATTTATCTATCGCTCCATTTTCTTTATATTCAACAGAGATCTCTTTTCCTGTAATGCTATCAGAAAGTCCCGCATGTTCTGTAATCTTCAATTCATACTTCTTAACTTCTGATTTTAGATAATCTGCCACATCTTCTTCCTTAGCATATGAAAAATCTTTCCCGTTAACCTTTGTATTTGGAAGAAAATGACTCATAAAATACAAAGCGGTTCCTATGTACCCTAAAACCAAGATTCCTGCAACTATTCCAAGGCTGATCCATAACCATTTTTTCTTGTTGTCTCCCATCAAATAACTTCTCCTTTGTAGTTACTTTATCGCCTGTCCTTCTGTAGTATTTCACTACTGACAAACCGCTTTTATAGCTTACACATTTTCTATTATGACAGAAACGCAAAGATATTTCCTTAATTTTTTCTTATTTTAGTAATATTTTATTCCTTTGGATATAAATTAAGAGGGACACTACAATAAAATAGTATCCCCCTTCACTCACTATAACAAAGTACAGTCTATAATTTATTCACATTTTGTAAAGTACATAGAAATTCCCTGTCCACCACCAATACACATACTGATCATTGCATCTTTCTTATCTGTTCTCATCAACTCATACATTACTTTTACAGTAAGCATAGCTCCTGTTGCTCCAATCGGATGTCCAATGGAAATTCCGCCACCATATATATTTACTTTTTCTGGATCTAATCCAAGATCACGACTTACAGCATATGCCTGGCTTGCAAACGCTTCATTAATTTCAAACATATCAATAGACTTCAAATCAACACCTAGTTTGTTTGCAAGTTTCTCACTAGAGAACTTTGGTGAATATCCCATCAATTCTGCATCAAACCCTGCAATTGCATATCCTTCAATTTTCATCTTTGGTGTTACACCAAGCTCTTCTGCTTTCTCTTTAGACATTACAACAACTGCTGCTGCGCCATCGTTTAAGCTGGATGAATTTGCTGCTGTAACTGTACCGCCTTTCACAAAACATGGACGAAGTTTTGCAAGTTTTTCCATACTCTGTCCTTCTCTTGGACCTTCATCGGTATCAAATATTGTTATATTTCCCTTACGATCTTTCAATTCAACTGGAAGAATCTCATCTTTGAATTTACCTTCTTTGATTGCCTTGCATGCTCTCTGATGGCTGCGTACTGCGAACGCATCCTGTTCTTCTCTTGTTACATGGTATTTCTCTGCTACATTTTCTGCTGTCACACCATTGTGGTTTCCATCCAGAGGCCATGTCAGGATATCAATCACTCCATCCTCGAATACCTTATGTCCCATTCTTGCTCCCCAACGTGCATCATTTACATAATATGGAAGTCTGGAAATGTTCTCTGTACCACCTGCAACAACAACATCTGCCTGTCCTGTCTGAATCTCCATAACAGCCTCTGCAATAGACTGAAGTCCTGATCCACACTGACGGTTTACAGAGTATGCTGTTGTCTCTTTTGGCATTCCAGCTTTTAAGCTGACTGCTCTTGCAATGAAGCCATTTTCTGCAACTTCTCCGACCTGTCCAATTACAACTTCATCAACATCTGATGGCTGGATTCCTGCTCTTTTCACTGCTTCTTTAACTACCATAGCTCCCATATCGATTGCTGTGATATCCTTTAAGCTTCCACCATAGCTTCCTACTGGAAGTCTTACTCCACTTACAACAACTACTTCTTTCATTTTTATATCCTCCTGTTGTTCTGTTTTTTGCGGTTCTCTCTCGAGCAAGAACCGCCTTTGATACTGTATTTATTGAATCTGCAATCTTATCTTTTTTTATTTTTAGAAGTTAGATCCTATCTTATTTCCTTTTTCATCGTATTTATAAAATCCCTGTCCTGTCTTTTTTCCAAGCATTCCTGATTTGACCATTGTCTCAAGAAGTGGGCATGGACGATATTTACTGTCATGGAATCCGTTGTAAAGTCCTGTCATTGTTGCAAGCATTGTGTCGATTCCAACAAAGTCTGTCAGCTCGATTGGTCCCATCGGGTGGTTACATCCGAGCTTCATTGCGTTGTCAACATCTTCCGGTTTGCTTCCTTCCATTACCATGAAGGCTGCCTCGTTCTGCATTGGAACAAGGATACGGTTTACCATAAATCCAGGAAACTCTGGAGCATCTACTGTTGTCTTTCCAATCTTTCCTGCGAATTCTTTCACTACATCATATGTCTCATCGGATGTTACAAGTCCACGAACCAACTCAAGAAGCTTCATAACCGGTGCCGGATAGAAGAAGTGTGCTCCCATTACTTTGTCCGGACGGTTTGTAACAGATGCTATCTCAGAGATACTCAATCCTGATGTGTTAGATACAATGATTGTCTCTGCATCTGCAAGCTCATCTACTTTCTTAAATGTATCTTTTTTAATCTCAATCTTCTCAGGTACTGCTTCAACTACAAGAAACGCACCCTTTACATCTTCGAAGTTCTGGCTGTATGTCAGGCGTCCAAGGATTTCTGCTTTCTTCTCTTCTGTCATAGATCCTTTTGCTACTTTACGGCTGAATAATTTTTCTACTGTTGCTTTTGATTTTTCGATTGCAGCTTCGAATGTATCAATATTTACTACATCGTAACCTGCTGTCGCACAAGCCTGTGCGATTCCATTTCCCATCAATCCTGCTCCGATAACTGCTACTTTGTTTTTCTCCATGTTTTTGTACCTCTTTTATGTTAATTTTAATTGTTACCCATTTGATTATTTCTCTTTAAGCTGTAATCCGAATGGTCCGTTCGGAATGAACAGGGACGCATCCATTTCCCTTAGTTCTTCGCTGATGATCGGCTTAAAATCCATCATATCCAGAATCTGTGTATGGAGGTCGATACCTGGTGCGATCTCGATCAGCTTCACGCCTTCTTTGCAGAGCTCGAAGACTGCACGTTCTGTCACGATCATAACCTCCTGCCCTTTCTTTCTTGCCATCGGTCCGTTAAAGGAAAGCTGTGCTACATTTCTCACCATCTTACGGATCTTGCCTTCCTGAAGAATGTTCAACTTACCATCTTTGAATTCATATTTTGCACCGCTTGCAGTAAATGTTCCAAGGAATACGATCTTCTTCGCATTCTGTGTAATATCAATAAATCCACCGGCTCCAGTACATCTTGTTCCCATCTTTGTGGAGTTGACGCTTCCGTCTTCCCCCAGTTCTCCAAGCCCCATATATGTAATGTCTACACCAGCTCCGTTATAATAATCCATCTGCTCGTGATGGCCAATCATTGCCATCAGATTCTGGCCAATTCCGAAATCAATTCCACCGGCCTGAACACCACCATAGATACCAGACTCTACCGTAATAACAACATCATCGGATACCTTTTCCTCATTGCAGACCTTTCCGATCATGTCATTCGGAATTCCTGTTCCAAGGTTGATGACTGCTCCTCTATACAGTTCCTGTGCTCCTCGTCTTGCAATAAACTTTCTCTCGTTGAACGGTGCCGGTGGAATATCTCCTGCCGGTACTCTTGCAAGTCCGCAGTAGGATGGGTCATAGTACCAAGATGAAGTCTGTCTGTGATCTTCCATTGGATTCTCACATACAACAATATCATCAATAAATACTCCCGGAACCGTTACATCCTTTGGATTGATCGTTCCTGACTGTACCACCTGTTTTACTTGTGCAATAACGCGTCCACCATATCTTTTAGCTGCCAGAACTGCTGGAAGTACTTCCAGTTTCATTGCCTCTTCTGTTGTCGTAAGATTTCCCATCTCATCACATACCGTTCCTCGAATCAGAACAGTATCAAGCGGGATTTCTTTATAAAACATGTACTCTTCTCCGCTATATTCGAGAATATCCACAATATCTGGAAGTGGCTTTGTACGGTCATTCATCTTTCCTCCTTCTACTCTCGGATCAATGAAAGTACCAAGTCCAACCTTAGACATCTTACCTGGAAGTCCACATGCCATGCTTCGATAAAGCTGTGCGATCTGTCCTTGCGGCAGACAATATGCTTCTACCTGACTGTTGGCAATCATCTCCATCCATCTCGGTTGCAGCCCCCAATGGGATCCAATAATTCTCTTGACAAGCCCTTCGTGCGCCAAATGCTGAATTCCATCTTTTCTATCACTCTGTCCACAGGAATGAACCAAAGTAATATCGGCAGGATGACCAACCGTTTCAAATCTCTTTTCAATTGCTTTCAAAATTGATTCACTTGCACTGACCAGTGTCATTCCTATCGTGCATAATGTAGACCCATCCTGGATCTTTTCTGCTGCCTCCTGTGCAGTAATAAAATTTGCTTTTAACATAATGCCTCCTCTTCTATTGAAAAAGTGTTCTGATATACTTCTTATCTGTCTTAAGTCCCGGTGTCTTCGGAATTGCATCCAGAAAAAGAATCCGCTCCGGCACCTTGAATCTTGCCATCTCTTTTAACATTTCTTCTTTGATCTGTTCCTCTGTAAGTTGTGCACCCTTTTCAAGAACTACAACGGCTGCTGCAACCTCTCCGTACTTCTCATTAGGAATTCCGACAACCGCTGCATCTTTAACCCCCTTAAATGCGATAAGTTCATCCTCTACATCAGTACACCAAATCTTCTCTCCACCACGGTTAACCATATCTTTCTTACGGTCTACGAAAAACACAAATGCATCCTCGTTCTGATATCCCATATCTCCCGTATCGAGCCAGCCATCTTCTGTAAATAACGGTGATTCCATCTTATAATAGTATTCCACTACATTAGCTCCACGGATATAAACTGTTCCGACAGTTCCCGTCTCAACCTCGTGTCCATCATCATCAAGAATTTTAAGTTCCAGTCCTGGAACAGGTCTTCCGGAAGAAGATGGATAAATACTTAAAGCCGTATCTGTTGGAAACAGAGTTCCCGGGCTTGCTGTCTCTGTCATGCCAAATACAGTACGAATCTCTGTGGTCGGCAGCCATTTATGTAACTGCTTTAACTTCTCCACCGGCATATAACTGCTTCCGCACAACATCATACGCAAGGAAGGAAGTGCCGGATACTCTTCTTTCAGATCCATCAAAAGTCCAAAAACTGTTGGCGAACCATGCATGAATGTGATCTTATTCTTTTCAATACATTCCAAAATACGATGTGCTTCATATCTTCTGTATAAATAAACAGTTCCACTAGAATAAACAAACAGTCCTAACAATGCAATCAACCCCGTTACATGATAAATCGGAACTGGTATGATCGTCTTATCTTCCGGTGTTATCTCACATAATCGGTGATATACCATCGTCGCATGAATGACATTGTAATTCTTCATCACAACACCTTTACTGACCGATGTCGTTCCCGAGGTAAACATCAGAATCATCTCATCTTCAAGCTTTCCCTGTGAACCGCCTCTTTTTCCTTTCGGCAGTTCAAGATGCCGGAATCCATATCCTTCTTCCTCGTCAACAGAATAGACAATTGGAAATTGTTCCTCATACTTTTTCACCCAGTCTGTAAATCTTTCTGCTGCCACCAACAGATCAATATCTGCTTTTTCAATCAATGCCTGTATCTCGTGCTCTCTATATTTACTTGGAAATGGAATCACAACCGCACCAATCTTGCAGATTGCATAGAACACAGTACAGAACTCAATACTATTATGAAGAAGCATTCCTACATGCTGTCCTCTTTGAAGCCCTTTTTCTGTCAGCCACTGTGCAAAATCATCTACCATCCCGATGAACGTTCCATAGGTGTAGGCTCTATTCCAGTTGTCAGAAAATCCAATCTTATCTGGAAATTTCTCCGCTGTCTCCTCAAGAATCTCATAATAATTATTTTTCATATCTGAGAATGTACAGACCTGGCGATTTCCGATCGTCCGCATTTCCATGCCTTTCGTCACATGAACATTCCAGACCTCTTGTCCCTTTATCATCTCAAACTCCTTTCAGCTTACGCTGATCATTTTATGAAACCGCTCCCATAAATATTCAAAAAAATATTTGTCCTTTCGAACTACCCATAGTTTATTATATTTTATATCCTTTTTCAATCTGAAATTGTCACAATTTTTATTTTATTTCTTGTTTTATTTGCACAAATAAATAGTTTATTTCACTATATTAGTGAATACCGCTCCCATTATTTAAATCTGTTTTTATTGGTTTTAAGAAGTATTTATGATATACTCAAGATTAAGAAAAAGACTTTTGACAGCACCAACAGAAAAACCAAATGAGGTAACATCATGAATGAGAAAATTGATATTAACTATATTGCAAAAAAAGCAAATGTCTCTCGTTCTACTGTCTCAAGGGTTCTGACAAAGAAAACAAATGTAAAGGAATCCACACGGGAAAAAGTAGAACAGGTCATGGCAGAACTGAACTATCATCCAAACTCCATGGCCAGAGGACTTGCTACTGGAAAACAGAATATCATCGCGCTTGTAGTTTCCGATATCCGGAATCCTTTCTACGCACAGCTTGTCTGGACGATTAGTACTTCTCTTCGCGAAAAGGGGTATCTTATGACACTTTATAACAGTGCAGATATGACACGAAAAGACCGTGAATCTCTCTGGAGTCTTTTAGACTATGGATTCTCCGGTCTGATTATGGCAGACGCAAGAAAAGAGGATGATTTTTCTCAATTCTTAAAGCAGGCTGACTGCCCGATTGTTCTCGTCAACAGGACACTCGGCATTGCCAACACATACGATACGATCACTTTGGACAATATACAGGGCGGATATCTCGCAACAAAGCATCTTCTGGAACTTGGTCATCGGCGAATCGCCATGCTCCGCGGACCAGAAATTTCTACAACCAGTCAGGGACGTTACGAGGGATATGTCTATGCACTTCAGGAAGCCGGAATTCCATTAGATAAGACTTTGATCCGTGCGGGAAAACTGAACATGGAATTTGGACGGGAGTTTGCCAAAAAAATTATTCTTCATTCTGACAATCCCCCTTCTGCCGTATTTGTTGGAGGCGATTTCACCTGTTATGGATTGATGGATGCCTGCATCCGTGCAGGAATACGAATTCCAGAAGATTTAAGCATCGTCAGTTTTGATGATATTCCTTTTTCTGATACAGCAATGGTTAATCTAACTACAATCTCCCATCCTTATACACAGATTGGTGAGCTTGTTGCTAAGAAGATTGTCCATAGAATCGAACAGCCAGATGCTCCTGTCGAACAAATCACATTGCTGCCAACCCTTGTAAAAAGAGGAAGTACAGCACCATACAAAAAATAATTTTTTCTTTTAAACTTTTATCAATGAAAAACTCAAAAGCTGCCGTTTTACAAAAGATTATTTTATAAAGCGGCAGCTTTTTATATTAACTGTTTTTTTCTAATTCGATAGATTCATCCGCCAGCAGATGATACAATTCATCAATCTGGTCGTCAGAAAGCACCCTCTCATTCTTTTCATTTTCTTCTTTCAGTGTCTGAATCAGCTGCTTCCTATGGATTACAGGAATTTCATTTTCAGGTGTTCCATCCCATGTAATTTCTGCATGCTCTGGGAATATAATAACAGAACGCACCGGAATCTTAGTAGCCCCGATTCTCTGCTCTATTCTCTTTGCAAAAAATCTGCTCTCATCCATTGGATTCTTGAACAGGTACTCATGCTGTTTGTCCGCCTGTCCCTTCTTCCCTTTTTCCGTGTAATATTGCTTGTAATCTCCATGTTTCTTCAGAACAACCTTTCCGCTCTGATTCTTCACATTCAAAACGTAGATTCCCGATGGGATGAGTATCAGGATATATGCCTGTGGAGTCTTGTCATTCTTGCCCTGTGCAATCTGATAGAAAATCTTATGCTTTCCAAACTCATTATTCAAATAAAAACTTTCAGACAAACGTATTAGATTTTTCCTACGAAATGCATACTCAAAATAGCTTGAATAGATTTCTATATAAATGCTTCTTCTAAAACGATTCCACTGGTAAATCGTCTTAATCAACCAGTATCCTCCTGCCACAAATGCAAGACCTATTAAAACGTCACTCCAAACTGACATAGCTACCTCCTGAATTTATCCTAACCTCTTTAGTCGAGTTCAGGTCCGTTGTGTTTCTCGAATGAATAACGTCCGCTAGAACCAATCACTCTCATATAAGATTTAATAAAATCTTTCATTGCATCTTCCACAGCAATACATAAATCCATATAATCAATCTGCGGATTTTCTTTTAATGTTGCGATAGATGCATTTGTTGCATGACGCATCAGATCTGTACACACATTAATCTTGTTGATTCCACATGCGACAGCTTTTCTGATGTTCTCTTCGCCAGCACCACTACCTCCATGAAGTACAAGTGGCATATCAAGTTCTGCTTTAAGTTCCTTCAGACGTTCAAAATCAAGTTTTGGAATCATTCCTTTTGGATATGCTCCGTGTGCTGTTCCAATTGCCACTGCCAGACAGTCGCAGTTTGTTCTCTCTACGAACTCTTTTGCCTGTTTTACATTTGTATACAGATCCACATTACTGTCATCGGCCTGTGCTGCCTGTCCTACATGTCCAAGCTCTGCCTCACAGGAAAGTCCCATTCCATGTGCGAGACTTGCGATCTGCTGTGTTCTTCTTACATTCTCTTCGAATTCATAGCTGGATGAATCGATCATTACACTAGAGAATCCATACTGCATTGCAGCTGTAATATCCTCAAAATTCGCCCCATGATCTAAATTGAACGCAACTGGTACAGATGCTCTCTTTGCAAGATTTTCAATCAATGGCGCCATTATATATCCATATCCATGCGCCTTCATCTGGCGAGGAGAAATATTAATAATAACTGCGGACTTCTCTTCTTCTGCTGACTCGATAACTGCCTTCACCTGCTCCATATTAACACAATTAATTGCCATAACTGCGTAGTTATTATGATGCGCATGTAACAGCATGTCTTTCATTGATACGTACATTTTTCTTCCTCCTGATTTCAAAAAGTGAGATGTCCTGAGCAGACATCTCACTTACATACTAAAGCATGTGAGAGAAGCTGCCAATGGCAGACTCTCTGCATTTATTTACTTTTCAAACAACTCTTAAATCAACGGATTCTCCATTTCCTCATCCTCAGCACCTTCTGCAAGAGGTCTCTTAAGGATAGAATACAGAAGACCTGTGATACATCCTCCCAACAGCCACAGTCCAATGAACAGAAGTGGGTTAGATGTCATAGCCACTGAGAATACACCACCGTGTACTGCCGGAGATTCCAGTCCAAACATCATACACAGACCACCTGTAATTGCACCACCAACACAGATAGAGGCTGTCAGTCTTACCGGGTCTTTCAACTGGAATGGGATTACACCTTCCTGAACATAGCAGCAAGAAAGAATTACCAATGATAAAGCCTGCTCCTTCTCTGTTTTAGTGAATTTGTTACGGCTCCATGGAAGTACTGTAGAAATAGCAATTCCAAGAGGAGATGTCATGCCTGCACACATCTTAGCAGATGTAGGAATAAAGAATCCATCAGCATTCAGTCCATTTACAAACAGAGCTGCTGTCTTATTAACCGGACCACCATTGTCAAATGCGATCATTGCACCAATAACTGCACCAAGTACGAATCTTGAACCAGCACTTAAAGCTGTCAGCCATCCTGTAACAATTCCCATCAACCATGCGATCGGAACACCAATAACATACCACATCAACAACCCAACAATCAATGTCGAAAGTACTGGAATAAACATAATCGGCATAATTCCCTGTAATGCCTTCGGAACTTTAATCTTCTTCATTTGAAGAACAAACCATCCTGCAATCAGAGCTCCAACAAGACCACCTACAAATCCTGTTTTCATAAGTCCTGCAAGTACACCCATTGCATATCCAGGAGCAATACCCGGCTTATCCGCAATAGCATACGCAATAAATGCTGCCAGACAAGGGACTGCAAATGCAAACAAGTTGTTACCAATTGTGAAAATAACCTGAGCCAATGTCTGCATCTCGGCAGCTGTGTCTCCAATGTTATATCCTCCCATCATTTTTGCAATCGCTGTGATAACACCACCACCAACGATTACCGGAATCATGTAGGAAATACCTGTCATGATTGCATCTTTACAAACTGTACCTACACTTTTTTGTTTTTTTCTTTGAAGTTCTGCCATAATTATCCTAATGCCTCCACTAACTCATCAATTACTGCATCTGCATCTTTGATTGGTTCATTTACCTTAAAACTCATCGTTGGAACATCTTTAAAACGACTGGATCCTTTGATTTTTACATCACTAGCAATAATGCACGCATCACATCTTGCAATATCTTCTGCTGTAATCTCGTCTTCTACTCCCTGTGCTCCCTGCGTCTCAACCTTGATTTCGATTCCTTTTTTTTGAGCCGCCTTTTTCAGATTTGCTGCTGCCATATAAGTGTGGGCAATTCCTACAGGGCAACCACATACTGCTACTAAATACATACTCCTATTCCTCCTTTTTACTTTTAAATATATCGATGATCTGATCTACGTCAGTAGCATCCTTTAATGCCTCTCTGAAATCGTCATCCATCAGGCCTACTGCCAAACTAGATAACATTTTCAGGTGTACGTTATCTGCTGTGTTTGGTGCCGCCAGCATAATAACATAATCAACAGGTTCTCCATCAAGAGATCCCCATTCGATCTTTTGATTCAGCTTTACCAGAGTAAATGCTGCTTCTTTTACACAGCCCCCTTTACAATGTGGGATTGCAATTCCATTTCCCATGCCGGTCTCAAATTCAAGTTCTCTGTCTTTAACTCCCTGTAAGTAGTCTTCATAACTTGATACTTTTCCGGCATCATACATCATTTTGCAGATTTTTCGGATTGCATCTTCTTTATTTGTTACATCTAGTCCGAAAGAAACGAGCCTTTCGTCTATCATATCTGCCATACTCATATTTTTATAGTTCCTTTCTGTCTATCTGAACATTTCTGAAAATTTCCTGGCCTTTAATATTACTTCCATCGCCTTCTTGTCTTTTGTCAACTCCAATACGTCTCCAAAGATTCCTTTGATGTAATCTTTTGAATTAACATCCAAAGACAGTAGAAAGATCAGCTGAACTTTTTCGTCACCCCAATTAATCGGTTTTTTCAGTGTCATTATTCCGATTCCCTGTTTCTTTATATGGCCTTCAAATGCATGTGGAATTGCGATTAAGTTTCCAAGCGCCGTCTCCGAAAGATTTTCTCGTTCAAATACCGAATCAATAAATCCTTCATCCACATATCCTTCTGTGATCATCCTGCTTCCAAGAAGATGAATCACTTCCTCTTTTGATTTCAGATCACAGTCAAACATCGCAATCTCACTGTGCAGAAACTGCTGCAGGTATTCATAATTCTTTTGAGTTTCTGGTTCATATTCCTTCTTCTTCATCAGAAACTTCTGAATCTTCTTGATGTCTGTCTCACTCAAAACCGGGGAAACCTGAATAACCGGAATTCCTTCCAATTCAATCGGAACTGTAGCAATCACAAAATCTTGTTTTTCTGATTTAATTTCTGATAATCTTGATGCTGAAAAAACTTCCCTAATTTCCAAATTCGAAAAACTTCCTGCCAGCTTAGCCCGCAAGAACTGAGACGTACCAAATCCTGTCATGCAAACTAACGTTGCAGTAAATTTTTGATGTTGTTTTTGTTTCATTCTTTCAATCGATGTCCCAATATGAAATGTAATAAAACCAATCTCATCTTCTGTTGGATTAAATCCATACTTAACTGTAAACTTTGACATAAAGAAAGATGCAATTTCATATTCATAAAACAATTCTTTCTTTATCGCATCCTGAATCGGATTGTAAGTATACATTTTACTGTGTAGTCTCAGTACCATGCATTCCAAATGATCCATCAAAGCATTGATCAATTCATCGTCTTCCTCTAACTGTAGATAGAACTTTCTGTCACATTCCATCAACAAATCCATCATGTAATCAAACATCTCTGGATTGCGTTCTCTTTTCTCTTTAAGAGACTGCTCTTTTTCCATTGGAACATGAAAGCGAAGACCACTCAAACAAATTCTCAGATAACAATCTTCTGTATCCGGAATCTCAATTCCAAAGGATTCTGTCAGATATTCTTTCAGATAACCTAGCACGAAATCCATCCGCCTGGATTCTCTTCCCGGGATAGAGCCTTCATGGTCCATCGTCTTCCCTGCGGATAATCGTTCCAGCATTACGGCCAGATCCAGCATCAGTTCACCTACTGATATGTCAGTGAGTATAAACTGAAATCTTCCTTCCATTTGACCAATGATTTCTCTTAAATCCTTCAGTTCTACTGAGGTGAAATGGCTTTGAATATTCGATACAGTTACTTTTTGTCTTCCACCGGCTCTTTTGAGCGCTTCTAACAACGCCGAACGTATCTGACTTTCATTTCCCTCCACTTTAATTCCATATTTCACTTTCTTAATGAAGTGAACTCCATAATGTTCCCACAGCTCATCCAACTCATTCAGATCATTCAATACAGTAGCTTTGCTTATGTAATACTCCTTTGCAAGAGCCTCCATAGATGTGTAATCATCCTGTAAGAGAAGCTCTACAGCCAGATGATACTTTCTGACCTCCGGAGACAGATACAAATCTGCTGTATCCCTTGTGACTTCTTTCAGATATTTTTTAGCCTCATGGTTGTCATACTCAATCCAGAGTCCTACACCCTGCTGACTGTTAATCCTACAGGAATGTTTCTCCAACTCCTCATTGATCTTCTTAATATCAGCTTTGATCGTTCTGGAACTAACCTTTAATGAAGTAGCAATCTGTGTGGTTGTCAATTTGTCCTCATGTTCTATGAGCAGCGTAACAATTTTCTTCTCTCTAGCTAAAAGCATTTTCATCTCCCGCCTTCAAATTCTTGTATTCTTGCTGCTTGAGCCTATTATACACAGCACTCGGTTCATTCTACAAATCAGATATTTTCATCTAGCTCATACTAACTTGGTGAAAACAATGTGTGATTATGTCGTGTTTAACAATTGTATCCGTTGTTTTTTTGTGTATTTTGCCCAAGCAAACTGTATCTTGTTTCCTTTTTTGACTTGAAAATTCTTGTCTCTTCCTATTTAAAGTACTTTTATAAGAATACTTTACTTCACTATCATCTGTCCATCAGAAATTAGTTTCACTAACTTAGTGCAATTTCTCCATTATTCATTTTCTATTTTTATTCCTATAATGAAAACATACCAAAACTATTCATAACTGTTCTGTACTCTTTGTGTCAGACAGTTACACTAATCATTACTGCTTTAAGGAGGAAATTATAATGATTAATTTTGAATTTCATAACCCTACCAAAGTTATTTTTGGTAAAAACGTAGAAGCTGAAGTCGGAAAAGAAATCAAAAGGCTCGGTGGTCATAAAGTGCTCGTTCACTTTGGTGGAGATTATCTTCAGGCGAATGGTACTTTAGATCGGATTCATAAAGGCCTCACAGACGCTGGACTTGAATATGTCGATTTAGACGGAGTTGTTCCCAACCCAAGACTCAGTCTTGTAAAAAAAGGAATTGAACTCTGCAAAAAAGAAGGTGTAGACTTCATTCTCCCAATTGGTGGGGGGAGTGCAATTGACTCTGCTAAGGGAATTGCCTACGGCCTTGCTAATGACTTTGAACTGGAAGATCTACTCATGGGAAAAGTAAAAACAGATAAAATTGCACCGATTGGCTGTATTTCTACAATTGCTGCAACAGGATCTGAAACGAGTAATTCTATGGTAATTACAATTGAAGAATACGAAGGTCAACAAAATCTGAAACGCTCTTATAACCATGATTGTGCACGCCCACTGTTTGCATGCATGAACCCAGAACTTACATATACACTTCCTGTTTACCAGACAGCAAGTGGAGCTTCCGATATTATGATGCACACAATGGAGCGTTACTTCACAAATACAAAGGATGTTGACCTGATCGACCGTATCGCAGAAGGACTTCTCGTTGCAGTCCGCGAGGCTGCACAGGTTGCTGTTAAGACTCCTGATGACTACGAGGCACGTGCTACACTGATGTGGGCTGGAAGTCTTTCACACAATGGCCTTACCGGTACAGGACGTCAGTCAGATTTTGCTTCTCATAAAATTGAGCATGAACTTGGCGGTATGTTTGATGTGGCTCACGGTGCAGGACTTTGTGCTGTATGGGGAAGTTGGGCTCGTTATGTTTATAAAACAAATCCTGCAAGATTTGCCCAGTTTGCCGTTCGTGTCTTCGATGTACCAGAAAATTTCTATGATGTAGAAGCTACAGCACTTAAAGGTATTGAAGCTTGGGAAGACTGGTGTCATAAAATTGGAATGCCAATCAATCTTCATGAATTAGGTATAGATCCTACAGATGATCAGATTAAAGAAATGGCTGAGAAATGCGTTGCTACTGGAGGCGGTACTGTCGGATTTTTCCAACCATTAAATAAAGACGATATTATAAACATTTATAAAATGTCTAAATAATCAAATTACTGTCTTTTAGTAAAAGTAACTCCGCATCAAATCTTATTGTAATAGAATATTTGTAACTGTTCAAAGCCAAGCAAAATTTCAAAAACAGCTATAAAGTGCTTGTATTTTTAAGACTGTTTTTGAAATTTTATTTGGAGGTTGGCTCTGAACAGTTACGTGAATTTTAAAATTAATACGAAAAGAGGATAAAAATGGAGCTGAGTATACTTTTAATGGAACAGATTGCGAAACTATTTCTTATGATTTTTATGGGCTATGCCGTGGTAAAACTTGGATTATTAACAGATGAAGACAGCAAAGTATTATCTACACTTGTACTGTATCTGATTGTACCCTCGGTAATTTTAAATGCTTTTCAGGTAGACTACACGCAGGAAAAAGTAAATGGGCTAAAACTTGCTGGTATTGCCTCCTTACTACTTTTGATTATTTTACTTTTGATTGTAAATCTGATTGGGAAATTATTGAATTTGAATGAAGTAGAAATAATGTCTATTTATTATTCCAATTCAGGAAATCTGATTGTGCCGATTGTAACATTTATGCTTGGTGAAAAATGGGTATTCTATGCCTGTGTATTTATGGGACTTCAAACCATTTTTTTCTGGACACATTGCAAAAATGTACTCAGCCACGAGAAAGGATTCAATCCAAAAAAAATTTTTTCCAACATTAATATTATTACCATAATAATTGCAATTACTTTGTTTTTTGCAAAAATACGTCTGCCAGAAATTATTACAGGAACACTTGACTCAGTAGGTGCCATGATTGGACCAGCGAGTATGTTTGTAACCGGAATGTTAATTGGCGGAATGGAGCTAAAAAAAATATTAACGGACAAAAGAACGTATTTTATTTCGTTCATGCGCTTAATTACAATCCCGCTTATTGCATTACTTATTCTAAAGATAAGTGGTCTCAAAGGATGGAATAAAGACGGAGAACAAATTCTTTTGATTGTATTTATGGCTGTGATTTCTCCAGTAGCTTCCACCGTTACGCAAATGTGTCAAGTATATGACAATGATTCCAGATATGCCAGTGCAATCAACGTACTAACAACAATTGGAGCCATTGTAACAATGCCCTTAATGGTGTTTATGTATCAGATAATTATATAAAAAATAGAATTTTTTCATAATTAAGGCAAGCCGTTGTAACAACGGCTTGCCTTAATGTAATTACAATAACTTTTCTTTTATGCCTCAGAGAAAAATTTCTCCTTCTTCACAAGTAATGTCTCCAACAGATTATACACAACATCCGCAACTGCAAGCTCCGGACGAAGCCGTTCTTCCGGCACCGGAATTACATTTTCAAGCGGTGCCATACCTGCACGTGTTGCATTTACAAGAATATTGCTCTCGCTAACAACCTCTGCAAGCTTCTCTTTATTATCAAGATCCTCAATAAACACTGTTCCGATGATTACCATCTCCTGACCTTTCACTTCCACTCCATGTTCTTTTAGGTTGCGAATAAATCCGACTCCATCAGTGATATGTCCTGTCATGTTGCATCTATTCCAAGCTTTCAAAGCTATAATTCTGCATGGCCGGAGAACCTGAATGTCCTACCGAAGAGCCGATGAATGCGTATAATCTTATATGTCCATTAATTCTTCTTTCCATTCGTAAACTCCTCCATATTAAATATCAGCAGAAATTTTTCAATCATTTTTGCATTTCTGCCACGAAATGTAGCTACAATATATCATCATCGCTTCAAAACTTCTATGATTTAAAGTGTAAAATTATCATTTAATTCTAATCAATCAGATCATTCTGAAATCTTGACAGATGCTCATACGGCAAGATCAGTCTTCCTCGAAACAATCCACACCCGTCATTGATCAAACTGTTATTCATCGCTGCAAACATATTTACATCCAGCTTCGCCAGATCCAATCCCAACAGCTTCATTCCGCGCTCATACGCCTCATCAAAATAAATGCACTCACCTCTTGGAATCGCATTTCTTCTGGCGCGCTCTTTCTCTTGTTTTTTCTCATATCCCAGATGGTTTGCCGGCCCAATCTCTGCAATATCATCCATTTGCTTTGTACGGATCTGAACCTCAATATAACTTCTTGAACAGTTATCATAGAATGTAATGTGCAGTGACTGGTATTCATCCGGCTGGCTGTCTGAAATATAATCTCTGTAATATGGTCTGACATTGTCATCCATGAGTGGGGAATGACTTTCCATCACACCATTTGCCGGCTCCGCTGTAAACCCTCTTTCCTCAAGAAAGCCCGGTAGTACATTCGCTATCCCGTACAGACACTCCAGTTCTGCGATCTGACGCTCTTCTTCATTTTCATAATGACATTTTGGCATAGAAATCACGATTCGGTATGCGATCAGATCACGAAAACAACTAAGGCTGCTCTTTAACTCTGCCGTTGTCGGATATGTTCCGTACTTTTCATGATAATCTGAAATATATTTTACAATATAACCGTTAAATTTCTCTTCCGCACGGATCAACGACTTGATTCTTCCCTTTACTGTAAATGCAAGATATGGATATTCTTTTGTCATATATTTATAGAATTCCCGAACCTGCTGTGACTGGGTCGTAAGGAATTCATTATGTTCCAAAAGTTCTCTGATCTGAATCAGGAAATTACAATGTATCAGATCAATTTCATTTTTTGTCTTTCGTGCATCTTCCCTTAGATCTGTAATGTAATTCTGCAGCACCTTAAAAATGGTATCGCCCGAATACAGATAATCATTTAAAGTTATCATAACGTATCCCGTTACTGAAAACTTATAAAAAGTTATAAACTTCCATGTTTCATTCCTACTTCAACGAGTATGCTTTTGATGATATAAATATCTATCTACTCACAAGTTCTTGTACTCTCCATAGGCGTAAATTCCGGACTAACGTATCCGTACATATTTGCATTA
>ERZ857922.1443-NODE-1443-length-29206-cov-3.279750_pt1 | contig 29206 bp, 27 predicted proteins | sample MGYA00519579_ERZ857922 | MGnify/ENA primary metagenome ERZ857922 (study PRJEB31778, sample SAMEA3449375) | human gut metagenome | biome: human gut; feature: human-associated habitat; material: faeces | place: United Kingdom | collected 2010/2012 ... | reverse complement strand
TGGGCTGGATCTTCCTGGTATTTCCTTCGCTATGTGGATCCACACAATACAGAAGCTCTTGCAGACCGCAAGAAGATGGAATACTGGATGCCGGTTGACTGGTACAACGGCGGTATGGAGCATGTAACCAGACATATGATCTACTCCAGATTCTGGCATCATTTCCTGTATGACATGGGAATTGTCAATACTCCGGAGCCATATGCGAAACGTTCTGCACAGGGTATGATCCTTGGCTCAGACGGCGACAAGATGAGTAAATCCAAGGGCAACGTTGTTGACCCGCTTGACATTGTAAATGAGTATGGTGCAGATGCACTTCGTACCTACGTTCTCTTCATGGGTGACTACGGCGCAGCTGCTCCGTGGAACGACAGCTCCGTAAGAGGTTGCAAGCGTTTCCTTGAGAGAGTTGCAGGACTGACCGATATTATGACAGAGGAGCCGGCAGCCAAGGATATGGAGGTTAAGATCCATAAGGCAATCAAGAAGGTATCCTCCGATATCGAGGCTATGAAGTTCAACACTGCAATTGCCTGCCTGATGACTCTCATCAACGAGATTTACGCAGTTGGCAAGATCAGCAAGGATGACCTTGTGATTTTCATCAAGCTCCTTTGCCCGTTTGCACCTCATCTTTGCGAGGAAATCTGGGAGACCATCGGTGGAGAAGGCTTACTTTCCCTTTCCCAGTGGCCGGAATATGAAGAGAGCAAGACTGTAGAGGACTCCATAGAAATCGGTGTCCAGGTCAACGGTAAGGTTCGTGGAACCATCGTAATCCCGAACGGCTGTGCGAAAGAGGAAGCTCTTGAGCTGGCGAAGAAGGACGAGAGAGTAGCTTCCTTCCTGGAAGGCAAGACTCTTGTGAAAGAGATTTATGTACCGAATAAGATTGTGAACTTTGTTGCAAAATAAAGATTACTGGAATTGAGAAACTTCCCACTGAATGATCGGTGGGGAGTTTTTTGAATTACAGCAGTTATCTTCAAATAAAAGAATAAAAGACTATCTTATAAAAGAAGATCAGTGGTCAGATAATATGAAGACTGACGGCACACTTGGAAAATTATAGCCAGAGAAAATGCAGAGATAGTCCACTGCTGGCTATAGAAGTATATAGAAAATGCATAAAACGATTATGACTGTTTTAAGAAATTAAACGCCTGCTCATAATGGAGAATGCGGTTTTTTTGATTTTCCAATAAGGTGGTTCGCTTTAATTCAATGGCAATTGTGTAATCTACAAGTTCTTTTCCAGTGCAGTCGAGAAGACGATATTTCTCGATAAGCTGCTGTTCGGAGATGGATTGAACATCGACAGCTGTAGTCGCTCTTTCTTCTGTTAACCCTAACAGGTAATCTGTAGAGACATGAAAAAGCTGCGACATCTTTATAAGGAATGGAAAGCCTGGTTCCCGAATGTCCATTTCGTAATTACGCAAAGTGTTGGCAGGAATGCCAAGCTCGGCAGCGAAAGTGTCGCGATTGCGATAACCATGTTCTTTACGCAGCTGCATAAGTCTTTTTCCAAAAGTCATGATAAAAATCCCTCCATTTTCTATTATTGATTGACAAAATCATATAGAATAGATATAATATACTCACCAGAACAGCTGGAAGGTAGATGCTCTCTACCTGATCCTGTTATATTGGGTGTTGACTATTGAGATAGCCGTTCCGCAACTTTTCCAGGGTTAGGACGGCTATTTCTTATGTATGGCGAATTCCAGAATAGAAACAAGTAAAATACCTGCGGTTAAAATAACCATAAATTCTTCATAGGTTGACATAAGTATCACCTCCTCCATAAAACTCGGATGGGTGAGAGCACGTCCCCCAACTGCTCGGGAAAATATATTAAATTTGAAATACATATATTTATTATATAGAATAATTCGAATTACGTCAATAAAAAATATCCAAATAAGGAATAGAATATATAAATACACTCAAAACGAGTAAAAAATAAGGAGCTGAAAAACGATGAATGGACTCAGCCAAAAACGATATCTCGAACTCCCCCTCCCAACCGAAGACGATCCCCGCTCAGACCAGCAGCGGATCCTGGATAGTCTGGCGGCAGCAGGTGTGGAAGAGCGAGTTCATATACCTGTCCACATTTTGCGGCAGTTATACCCTTTGCTGGACAACGCAAAGTGGAAAATAACGGTTTCCCTTGCCTGGAATGGGGAAAACTGGGAAATGGTGGAGATAGAGGAAGGAGATACCACCGCGCAGCATTATGGGCTGGCAGTGGATCTGGGAAGTACCACTGTGGTGGCGAGACTTCTGGACTGCAACAGTGGAGAGATTTTGGAGGAAGTCAGCTGCTTCAATAAGCAGATCCAGTGGGGGACAGATATTCTGTCCAGGATTTTTTACTGTAAAGATAATAGGGAAAAGCTGGAAGAAGTGCGGCGGGCTACGGTGGAATCCATTTGTGAATGCATGGATAAGCTGGATGCAAGCCACTCCGCGCTCTCCATGGTAATCGCGGGTAACACCACCATGATTCACTTCCTTCTTGGAATGGACGCCTTCTGCGTCTTCTACACCCCACACGCAGTTCATGCCGACTGCCCCGGCTTTCAATTGGCGCGCGATCTGGATATTCCGCTGAAAGGCTACGTTTATTGTTACCCTGCCAAGTCAAACTACCTTGGCGGCGATATTATCAGCGGCATGATTGACACTGAATTATACAAGAAAAACGAGATCAGTGTTTTCTTCGATATCGGAACCAACGGCGAGCTGGTGATTGGAAATAAAGAATTTCTTCTATGCGGTGCAGGCGCAGCAGGACCAGCGCTGGAGGGAGGAGTGGTGCGTACCGGAATGCGGGCGGACATAGGAGCAGTAGATGAAGTGAAGATAAGGGATGGAAATATTTATGTGCATGTGATTGGAAGCCATAAGGAAGACTCAGGAAGCCATGAGAAAAATTCAGGTAATCATGAGGAGAATTCATCGGGGGAAGAACCTCGGGGAATCTGCGGTTCCGGCATCATAGACCTGATCGCAGAGCTTTTCCTAGAAGGCTGGATCGACATCCGCGGCAAGCTTTCCCCGGAAAAAAGCCCTCTCATTCAGGAGAGAGACAACCAGCTCTGTGTGAAATATGCCCCCGGTCTGTACTTCTACCAGAAGGACATCGACGAATTTATCCGCACCAAATCCGCCGCCCACACCATGGTAGAAATCATGCTCCGTGAATCCGGTCTTGACTTAAACCAGGCAGACCGTTTCTACGTGGCAGGAGCCTTTGGCAAACACGTATCCAAAGAATCTGCCATCACCATCGGCATATATCCCGATATGGATCGCGACCACATTATCAACGCTGGAAACTCCTCACTGGAAGGAGCCCAGAAGCTACTTCTGAACCGGAGCCTTCTCACTGACATCGACCAGATCCTGGAAGAAATGGTCTACATCCAGTTCGCTGAAGTAGAAGACTTCCTGGAACTAATGGTAGCAGCCCAAGCATTGCCACATACAGATTATAAGCGGTATCCTACGGTTATGAAGAAGCTAAAAGAACGGCAGAAAGATATAAAGTTATAAACTGCTTTTTGATTTATTTCAATGGAAATTCATTTTCAAATGGTTGATTTGAAGGAGTTCTTTCGATATACTTAGAAGTAATAGAAATCATCGAAAAGGAGTGATTACATGCCATTACTCGAAGAAAAAGTTTATACAATAGATGATATATATGCTCTTCCAGAAGGGGAGAGAGCGGAGCTTATTGATGGACATATATACTATATGGCACCACCTAACAGGACACACCAGAAAATATCCATGGAACTGTCAGCCAGAATTCTTGAGTACATCCGTTCCCATAAGGGAAAATGCGAAGTCTATGCTGCTCCATTTGCAGTATATCTGGATGATACGACTGGTACTTATGTAGAGCCAGACATTTCAGTAATTTGTGACCCGGATAAACTGGATGATCAAGGATGCAATGGTGCACCAGACTGGATTATTGAGATTGTTTCTCCTGCAAGTAAACGAACGGACTATTATACGAAGCTTTTTAAATACAGAACAGCAGGTGTAAGAGAATACTGGATCATAGATGCGGCTAAGAATCAGATATTTGTATATAATTTTGAAAAAGGAGATACGGAACAATATACACTGCAGGATTCAGTAAAAGCAGGAATCTATGAGAACCTGGTGATTGATTTTAGTAAACTGGATATTTAGAAAATGTATGTAAGGGCAGGCCTGTTTTGCAGCTTGCCCTTTTGGCAATTCGTACAGCAATAATGAGAAAATTGTAAAAATTATCTAAATTTATAGTAATTTCTCACAAAATATGCTATACTACTCCCAAACCAACAGACAGGAAGTGTACGAAATGACAGCACCCAAGAAACCACCAATTACGAAAAGTTTCGGATACGCATTTGAAGGAATTTTCACCTGCATCCTCAAGGAACGGAATATGAAGATCCACTGCGTGATGGCAGTCCTTGTGGTGATTGCGGGCATGATCCTGAAGCTTTCCCCAGTGGAATGGTGCATTTGTCTGGGGCTATTCGGACTGGTGATGGCACTGGAGCTTGTGAACACCGCCGTAGAATCCGTGGTGGATCTGGTGACCAGCGAGTACAAGCCCCTGGCGAAGATAGCCAAGGACACCGCAGCAGGCGCCGTCCTGATCGCCGCCATCATGGCCGCCATCGCCGGACTGATCATTTTCGTACCTAAAGGGCTGGTATTTCTTGGACTTTTATGAGAAGTCCGATCTGCTGAAAACGAAAATCTCACAGGGAGTTGGCAGATACAGCTGTAAATAAGAAAGGAGCACACACTATGGAACTTGGAGAAGGCATCAAAAAAATATTACTTGCAGGAATCGGCACTGCAGCAGTGACCGCAGAGAAATCCAAAGAAGTTCTGGATGAACTGGTAAAGAAAGGTGAGCTCACTGTAGAACAGGGCAAGGTCCTCAATCAGGAACTGAAGCACAATATCAAAGAGAGCGTGAAGAAGAACGTAAACGTAACTCTGAAGCCGTCCAACCCGGACGAGCTGAAGGAAGTCCTTGGCAAAATGACTCCGGATCAGCTGGCCGCCCTGAAAGAGCAGATCAGCAAGATGCAGGCGAAAGACGTAGACGCAGAGGAGACTGCCGAAGAAGAGGAAGAGGCAGAAGAAGTCGAGGAAGCCAAAGAAGAATACGAGGACGACCCTCAGGAATAAGCAATAACATTTTTCGAAAAAGAAATAGTATTGCCTTGTTTAAGAAGTGCAGCAGGAAATCCTGAACGGCATTGCGGAACAAAATAAAGAAATTTATGAAGGCAGGATGAGGAGAAAGAGTACCCGAATCCTGCCTTTTCAGTAAGGGGAACAGACATGGGTGTGACAAAGAATGACAGTACGATGAAGTCAGAAGCAGACCAGACACAAAGAAAGAATCTGGAAGTGGAAAACCAACAGGATAAAAATGAGAAAAGCAGCACCGCTGGTAAGAAGTCAAATGGCAAAGACACCGGCACGTATAAAGAAAGGCTAAAAGAAATTACAGCCGTCCTCCACAAGCATGCCATCACCCGAGGCGTCTCCCCGGAGAAGCTCCGCCTCATTCTCACAGATCTCGGCCCCACCTTCATCAAGCTGGGACAGATCATGTCCATGCGCTCCGACATTTTGCCCAAGCGCTACTGCGACGAGCTGATGAAGCTTTGCTCTGATGTAGACCCCATGCCATTTGCAGAAGTTGAAGAAGTCCTCCGGGAAGCATTTGGCTGTCCCTGGCAGGAAGAATTTCAGGGAATCCAGGAGAAGCCCCTTGGCTCAGCCTCTATCGCCCAGGTACACCGCGCCGTCCTGAAAACCGGCGAAGAAGTTGTGATAAAGGTTCAGCGAAAAGGCATCTACGAGATCATGGCCCGGGATATCGGTCTGATGAAAAAGGCAGTGAAGCTCCTTCCCCCTGTCAGCATCAAGGAAGCAGTAGATCTGAATCTTGTGCTGGAAGAGCTGTGGCGCGTCACCCAGGAAGAGATGAATTTCCTGACAGAAGCAGCCAACATGGAAGAATTTTCCAGGAAAAATAAAAATGTGGCATTTGTAAAAACGCCCATTCTTTACAGAGAATATACCACAGCCAGCGTCCTTGTTATGGAATACATCGACGGTATTCCCATTGATCATAAGGAAGAACTTCTCGCAGGCGGCTACGACCTTGATGAGATCGGCAGCAAATTTGTGGATAATTTTATCAAGCAGGTTATGGACGACGGCTTTTTCCACGCAGACCCCCATCCGGGAAATGTGATGATCCAGGGCGGCAAGATCGTGTGGATCGACATGGGAATGATGGGGCGGCTGAATGATCGTGACCGCGAGCTGATCGGGCAGGCTATCGAAGGAGTGGCACTGAATGACATTGGAAAAATCCAGGATGCAGTGCTGGCACTAGGGGAATTCAAGGGGAAACCCAATCAGAGCCGCCTTTACACAGATATCCGCGACCTTATGGCGAAATACGGCACCGCAGATTTTGGCGAAATCGATATCGTAGAAATCCTTACAGATCTGATGGACGTAATGAAGGAGAACAAGATCGTCATGCCCCATGGTCTTACCATGCTTGCAAGAGGACTGACGCATATGGAAGGGGTGCTGGCAGATATCAGCCCGGAGATCAATATGGTACAGATTGCAGCTGCCCGTCTGAAGGGAAACCTTCTGGATGAAGGAAACTGGAAGAAGCAGATGAAGGGCACCGGGAAAAAGCTGTATCGCTCCATGCTCCGCGCTGTGGATATCCCTGCGCTGGCAGCAGATTTCCTGCAAGGCTGCATGAAAGGCCAGACCAAGATCAATCTGGACCTTCACGCCTCCGATGACCTGGCGTGGCTGATGCGCCGCCTGATCCGGAACATCGTGCTTGGTCTTTGGGTCATGGCACTTCTGATCAGCTCCAGTATTATCTGCACCACAGACATGACACCGAAGATAATGGGAATTCCGGCCTTTGGAGTGCTGGGATACTTTGGGGCACTGGTCATTCTCATGTACCTGTTTATCAAACACTTTATGAAAAAGTAGTGGAAAAAACCAGTGGGAAAATCTGGTTAAGTGGATAAAATTACCAAACTTTGCCGGAAAGGCCAGAAAGAAACCTGGGGGGGTTTGACACTAATAGGGCAGGGTGGTATTTTATTAAGAAGACTGGAATGGTGAAATTTGTCGAAATTGGAAATAAATAATACCGCTGACGCATGAACGGTGGTTACAGATCAAGAGAGATGTGACCTAAATATGCCTGAGAAAAAGCATAACCGGGAAGCGTTGGCGGGAAAATATAAATTTAGATAAGTTATAAATATAAGACGAAAAATAGATTTTGCCATTGCATTTTAGAGAATGGAAGGATTCTGTCAGCTGTATTTACCTAAGCTGAACGGAAGAAAAGTACTTGGGAGGGGAAAAGGAAAATATGTATCGGAAGGACTCAGAGGGCTGGTTAAAACATGCGGATTTTATTGTTCTGGATATGATCTGTCTGCAGCTGGCATTTATTTTGGCATATGCATTCCGCGGGTACGGATTCAATGTGTATGGAGATATTTTGTATCGAAATATGGCAATATTCCTTGGATTTGCCGACCTGGTGGTGATCTTCACCTCCGGCACCATGAAAAGCGTTCTGAAAAGAGGTCACTATAAGGAATTTGTCACCACCTTGAAAAATGCTGTGGCAGTAGGTGCTCTTGCAATCGCTTACCTGTTCATAATCCAGGAAGGCCAGAGCTTTTCCAGAATGATCCTGATCACCACAATTGTGATCTACCTGGTTCTCACCTATGCCATAAGAGAAATCTGGAAAAATTCCCTACATAAAAAAATGGAAAACGGCGGCGACAAGAAGCTGCTGATCATCACCTCCAAAGCGGTAGCAGAGAACGTAGTGCACAGCATGCAGGAAAACAATTATGCCAGATATTCCCTTGCCGGGGTGGTTGTGATCGATGAGGACTGTACCGGTGAGAAAATCTGCGGCGTCCCTGTTGTTGCTTGCGAAAGTGACGTGCCTATGTACGTTTGCCAGGAGTGGATCGACGAGGTGCTGATCGTCATCTCCGAAGATCTGCCATGCCCGGATGGGTTTATCGACAAGCTTACCGAAACCGGCGTAACCGTTCATCTGAACCTTGCAAAAATCACCAACCAGACTGGCAAAAGACAGTTTGTGGAAAAAGTTGGAAGCTATACAGTTCTGACCACAAGTCTGAACTATGCATCCTTCGGACAGCTTTTCCTGAAGCGCCTGATGGACATCTGCGGCGGACTGGTTGGCTGTATTTTTACAGGAATCATTACCATCTTCGTTGGCCCCGCCATCTATCTGGCATCCCCGGGCCCGATTTTCTTCTCCCAGGAACGTGTGGGAAAGAACGGAAAGAAATTCAAAATGTACAAATTCCGCAGCATGTACATGGATGCGGAAGCGCGGAAAGCCGAGCTTATGAAAGAGAACAAACTGGGCGATGGAAAAATGTTCAAGATGGACTTTGACCCCAGAGTAATCGGAAATAAGGTGCTGCCGGATGGGACACATAAGACTGGGGTGGGCGACTTTATTAGAAGGACGAGTCTGGATGAGTTCCCGCAGTTCTTTAATGTGCTGAAAGGGGATATGTCTATTGTGGGGACGAGACCGCCGTTGATTTCCGAGACAAATTTGTATGAACCACATCACAAAGTACGGCTTGCAATTAAACCTGGGATAACGGGGATGTGGCAGGTTAGTGGTAGGAGCGATATTACGGATTTTGAGGAAGTTGTGAGGTTGGATAAGGAATATATTGAGAATTGGGATATTGGGTTGGATATTAAGATTCTTTTGAAGACCGTGATGGTGGTTGCGAAGAAAGATGGATCGATGTGATTGTTTTTTTGACCACAAATAGATAAGTTATATTATAAAGCAACGATAAAAGAAAAAGGTAACAGAAAAAGTATTTGTGAAAAAATTGTTGCGATAAAAACGCAAAAAATGAGGATGGAATAGAGTAATGGATTCAAAAAAGAAGTACAGAATGTGTATCTGGTTGGCACTGCAGTAATAATAGGCACAAAACTTCTTAATAACCAATTGTAGTATTGCAACACCAATAAATGTCTACTCAACAAACCATAGCAACGTAACATCGTTAAAAGTGGCCTGTTTTGTTCACTCAACACAGTGCAGTGCAGCTTTGTTGCATAATGCACTGATATATGAAGCGAAAATCGGGATTGACTATATATATTGACGAAAAGAGCTGAAGAAAAAGCCGGATGTTGAACACATCGGCGGGAAATGGTGATAGAAACCGCTGAAATGGCCTTTTTGATGATAATTACATCAAAAATCCATGAGCTTATCACCTACTTAGTAAAACTGTTGTTGAGTACACTATCGCAACAATTAGTGCCCCCTACTTCGCAACGGTTTGTAGAGTCATGAAAATTACGGAAAAACAGATGATTTCTATTTCGCAAAACTTCTGTTGAGTAGAGCATGGGTAAAGATGATGAGTACATATAGTGAGTGAAAAAGCAGTATGAACTGTTCGTCTTTAACAATGAAGAGTGCAGAAAAGATTGGATGATATGTACAGTTTTAACAAAACTCATGCACCAACAGGGTTCGATATGACAATACAACACTTAGAAAAAATGTCATAGCAGGGTATACGAGGTTCGACTGTATAAAGCAACACTTCGATTATTGCTGGTTAATAGGTAGTGTATACAACAGATGCTTTGCGAAGTAGAAAACAACGGAAATATGATTGTTGCGCCAAGAGGGTGCGACAGCATAAGAAAACACTTAGCCGACTGTGGTTATCACACAGGGGCTTTATGAAAATGAAATACCATCCTGAAACACAGGATGTGTAGATAGAGAAAAGGAACAGAGGGGACAATATTGGTTGAAAAAAACTTAGTAAATATGAGGAGGGTATAAATGAGACATGCATTCTTAATTATTTCACATAATAATTGGAAGCAAATAGGGCAGTTTATTTCAGCAGTTGATAATTTGAATTGTGATTTTTTTATTCATGTAAATAAGAAAGCAGTTTTAGAAAAGGACACGGTTGAGACTGTAAAACAGAGCGTACAAAAATCTAAGGTTTTTTTTACTGAACGCATTCCAATTGTTTGGGGGGGGCAGGAATCTGCAAGGCTTCAATTATTCTTCTAGAGCAGGCATATAAGGAAAATAACTACGATTATTATCATTTGATGACAGGCACGGATCTGTTGCTTAAGCCTTTTGATGAGTTTGATTCGTTTTTTGAGCGAAACCTATATAAAAATAATAGTTGCGGAGCTTATAAAACAAATTATATTTCAAGCGGATTGCCTAATAGGAAAGTTTTGTCAAGACTATCCTATTATAACTTTTTTATAGCACAGTGGCGAAATCCTAATAAAGTAATTAGAAAGATGGCAACTATGACGAACAGTGCCTTATGTTTACTTCAAGCAGTGATTGGAATAAATAGAGTTAAAAATCTAGGATTTCGTCTATACTATGGATCTTCATGGTGGAGTATATCAGATGAATTTGCAAAGTATTATTTAGAAGAGGCAAAGAAATTTATTGATATTTTTTCGGATAAAACTTTTGCAATAGATGAGATTTGTCCGCAGACAATAATTGAAAACTCTCATTATAAAGATAGCATGTATATAAAACCAAGTGGAATAGAGCAGAATTTGAGATTGATTGATTTTCAGAGAGGAAACGGTTATGGCTCTCCACATGTATGGACAATAAACGATATAAACGAAATTTTGAATACAAATAATCTATTTGGGCGAAAATTTGATTCAGAAATTGATGCCGAAATAGTGGAAGAGATTTTAAATAAAATACATGGATAAAGGAGTTATAAAAATGAAAGTTGTTATTTTAGCAGGCGGCTTTGGAACAAGAATATCTGAGGAGTCTCATTTAAAGCCAAAGCCGATGATTGAAATTGGTGAGAAGCCGATACTGTGGCATATTATGAAAGAATATTCAGCTTACGGTATTAATGAATTTATTATCTGTGCCGGATACAAACAGCATATAATTAAAGAGTGGTTTGCAGATTACTTTATCCATACATCTGATATTACTTTTGACTTCACAAAAGGTAACGAAATGATTATTCACAATAAGCATGCTGAGCCATGGAAGGTTACAGTTGTTGATACAGGTTAAATACACAAACTGGTGGACGTATCAAACGTGTTAAAGATTTTGTTGGTGATGATACATTCATGGTTACCTATGGTGATGCAGTTGGTGACATTAATATTGATGAATTACTTACATTCCACAGAGTACATGGAAAAATTGGAACAATGGCAATGTATAACTTTGGACAGACAAAAGGTATCGTTGATGTCGGAAACAATGGAATTATTAATGCATTTAGAGAAAAATCTGATTTTGACGGCGATTTGATTAATATCGGATATATGGTTTTTGAACCGGCACTGTTTGATTATATTGAAGGTGACAGCACTATCTTTGAGAAAGAACCGCTTACGAAGTTGGTTGAAGATGGGCAGCTCGCAGGATATGTTCACAAGGGCTTTTGGCAGTGTATGGATACATTAAGAGAAAAACAAAAGCTTGAAAAGCTGTGGGAAGATGGAAATGCCCCGTGGAAGCTTTGGAAAGATTGAGGAAAATAATCATGAACTTTGATTTGAGTTTTTATAAAGGAAAGAAAGTATTTGTAACAGGACATACTGGTTTTAAGGGATCTTGGTTGTGTAAGATGCTGGCTAATGCTGGAGCTATTGTTACTGGCTATTCCCTCAATCCGCCGACTAGTCCTTCTTTGTTTGAGATTGCCAGAATTGAGCAGGATGTACATTCTGTAATAGGAGATATTCGTGATTTTAATACATTGAAGGCTGCTTTTGATGAAGCGCAGCCGGAAATCGTACTGCATCTGGCAGCACAGCCCATTGTTCGTGACAGCTATAAGGATCCTGCTTATACATACGAAACGAATGTGATGGGTACGGTGAACATTTTGGAATGTGTCCGAACTAGCAACTGCGTTAAGTCTTTTTTGAATGTAACTACTGATAAAGTTTATCTGAATAAAGAGTGGGCATGGGGCTATCGCGAGAATGAAGAACTGGATGGCTATGATCCGTATTCGAACTCGAAGTCCTGTTCTGAATTGGTTACACATTCCTATAAAAATAGTTTCTTTGGAGATGATCGAGTCGCTATTTCTACGGCACGGGCTGGTAACGTAATTGGCGGTGGCGATTTTGCAAATGATCGTATTATTCCAGATTGCATCCGCGCTGCAATTAAGCGTGAGGATATTGTGGTGAGAAATCCTTTTTCGACTCGTCCGTATCAGCATGTATTGGAACCGTTGTATGCATATCTGATGATTGCAGCAATGCAATATCAGGATATTAAATATGCTGGCTATTATAATGTAGGGCCTGACGATGTTGATTGTTTCCAGACAGGGGCATTGGTTGACTTGTTTGTGAGCAAGTGGGGCGATGGTATGAAGTGGGTCAATCGGTATGACGGTGGCCCCCACGAAGCAAATTTCTTGAAACTGGATTGCTCTAAGTTAAAGACTACTTTTGGATGGAAACCCCATTGGAACCTTGATACGGCCATTGAGATGGTTGTCGAATGGAGTAAGTGTTGGGTAGAAGGCAGAGATATTCGTGCCTGCATGGATAACGAAATTAAATCATTTATGGAAAGTTAAAAGGTAAAATCTGCATGAGTCTTACAGCGGTTATAAATGAATTACTTTTGGAAATGAAAAAAGAAAAATTGATCCCGCTGAAGGACCGGGGGATGAATTGTTTTTAGCTGTGGCATCACTGACTCCTATTGTAAATGTTGACATTCTGATTGTTAAAGAGGGAAATATCTTGCTTTCATGGAGAGATGATGAACAATGCGGAGCTGGATGGCATTAGCCAGGAGGATGTGTCCGCTTAAAAGAAACCTTAGAACAAAGACTACATGTCTGTGCTAAAAGTGAACTTGGTACGGATGTTCTCTGTGATATGAAACCCGTATTAATTACGGAGAATATTGAGCCAAAAGAGATAGGGGACGAACCCATTTTATTTCTTTCCTTTACCAGTGTGTGCCTGTAGATGAATTTCAGCTCCAACTACTTGACAACGAAGAAATAAAGGGTCATCTTGGTTGGTTTAATCATATACCGGAACATTTCCTTCCGGTTCAAGATTTTTATCGAGAAACGATAACTAAGATTTTAGAACAGGGGGATTAGTAATGCCTTTTGAATTTAAGAAAACTGAAATTGAGGGCTTAATGCTCATAAAGCCGCACATGTATCCAGACGAGCGCGGTTTGTACAAAAAATATTATGAAAAAAATATTTTTGCAGAGAATGGTATAACGTGTGAATTTACAGAAAGCAGTGATTTATATTCTAAAAAGGGAGCTTTAAGAGGACTTCATTATCAAACAGTGGACTCGCAAGCGAAGCTCATACATGTTATTTCAGGTGTTTTATTTGATGTAGCTCTTGATTTAAGAGAGAGTTCTCCGACATTTGGACAGTACCATACAGAGCTTTTAAAGGCTGAAGATCAATTTGTGACATATATCCCGGAGGGATTTGCTCACGGATTTATTTCGCTGACTGATGATACGATTTTCTCTTATCAGTGTTCTGGAAAGTATGTTCCGTCGGCTTGTGGAGGTATTCGCTGGAATGATCCGGAATTAAATATTCCATGGCCGCTTAAAGAATATGGAGTAGAACACATTATTGCAACCGAGAAAGACAAAAATTGGCCAACATTAGCTGAATATATTGCATTAAGAAAGTAACGGAGGAGCGGAGTGATGAAAAAAGCAATTGTAACAGGAGCAACAGGATTTATTGGAAAATTTCTTGTAAGAGAACTTGTGAATCAGAATGTGGAAGTCATTGCAGTTGTGCGACGGGGAACAAAAAATCTTAATACGATCAATGTTTTGCCGGTAAAGATAGTAGAGTGCAACATTGCAGATTATCATATGCTGCCTGATATGATTGCTGATCGAGATATTGATGTTGTCTTTCATATTGCTTGGCAGGGAGTATCTGATCTGGATGCTCGAAATGAAGCGATTCAGATGCAGAATTTACAGTCAACACTTGATTTGATTGATGCTATGCATATTATGAAAATCGGTTGCTTTATTGGCTGCGGAAGTATGCATGAAGCAGAGTCGTTGGTTGAGATGAATGAAGATAAAGTGATTTCGAATCTTGGATATATGTATAAGGCAACGAAAACGGCGGCTCACTGGATTGGAAAAGCAAAATGCGGAACTTATGGAATTCGCTTTTTCTGGCCGCTGATTAATACATATGGGGAAGAGGAAAAATCAGCTCGGCTTGTTAATACAATAATACGTAAAGTCCTTAATGGAGAGTCGCCTGATTTATCGGCAGGAAATCAGTATTATGATTTTGTTCATGTTTCAGATGTCGCCAGAGCTCTTATTCTAATTGCAGAAAAAGGCGTGGATGGAACTAATTATACGATTGGTTCCGGTGATGCAAAACCGTTAAAGGAATTTTTAAAGATTGTTGGACAAGTTGCTAATGATTTACACGGTGGTGAGCCAGTTGAGTTAGGTTTTGGAAAAATAACATCAAATGTCATCTCTTTACCGATAACAACATTTGATGTTACTAAACTTTATAAAGATACTGGATTTAAACCCTTGATTCCTTTTAGGGAGGGGATTGAGCGAACGGCTCGATGGATTAAAGCAGATGAAGGAATGTAAAGGATATACGGTGGGAAGATGGATATTTTGTACTCAAGTAGTGACAGCTATGCCTTTTTGACAGGTATTTCAATACTGTCATTGTTAGAAAATAATAGAGAGTGTGATGCTATCCATATTTATATTATGGATAATCATATTTCAGATATAAATAAAAATAAATTGATTGAAGTAGTTAAGGAGTATCGGCGTGACATCTCATTTGTTCCGATGCCTGACATGAAAGAACTTACTGGACAAGAAATAGACACAAGAAGGTGGAATATCAGTACTTTTGGCCGGTTGTATATGGCGAGTGCATTGCCTGAAACAGTACATAAGGTTCTGAATATCGATTGCGATACTATCATTGTAGATTCTATTGAACCATTGTGGAATACGGATATGACGGGAAAAGTATTTGGCGGAATGCTTGAATGTATCAATGACCGTTATAGGCGCAATGTGGGAAAAAAAGATGGCGACTATTATTTGAATGGTGGCATTGTGTTCTTGAATCTCGATGAAGTACGTGTGGGAGATTACGAAAGAAAATTCACAGATTATATTACAAAATATGGTAGCAGTCTAGCATATTTAGACCAGGATGTTTTGAATGGTGTTGTTGAGCAGGAGAAAAAAGTAAAACTTCCAATGCGTTATAACACGCTTTCAATTTATTTTTATGCTACATATGAGCAGGTATTAAAGATCAGAAGGTCTAAAAGTCAAGATTTTTATAGTGAAGAAGAATTTACAGAAGCTATATCAAATCCCGGCTTAGTTCACTTTACAACATGTTTTTTGGATGGTCTAAGGCCTTGGATAAAAGGAAATCAACATCCATATTTAAAAACTTTCTTAAAGTATAAAGAAATGTCACCGTGGAGAGATGTTCCACTTCAGGAGGATAAGAGAAGTAGTTTGGTTAAATTTAGAACTACTATGATTCGTAAAGCACCACGATTTGTACTTTGCGAAGTGGCATCTGTGCTACATGGTGTCGTAATTCCTGAGAAGAACTATAAACGAATGCAAGAAAGAGTAAAAGAGTGAGAAGATGCCAGAGTTTAGTATTATTGTCCCAATATATAAGGTTGAAAAGTATTTAGCGATATGTGTTGACAGCATTATTGGACAATCTTTTTGTGATTTTGAATTAATACTGGTTGATGATGGTTCCCCAGATACCTGTGGAGAAATCTGTGATAAGTATAGCTCATCAGATACACGTGTAAAAGTGATTCATAAAGAAAATGGTGGGTTATCAAGTGCAAGAAATGCAGGATTAGATATTGCCACTGGTAAGTATGTCATCTTTATTGATAGTGACGATTTCTGGGATAATGCTAATGCTCTTGAGCATATTCATATTAACCTTACAGACACGGATGCTGACGTACTTGTATTCCCCGCCAAGAGATACTATGAGAGCGAAGATAAATATACTTATATCATTACCTCGGACGTAAACAGAACGAGGATTATAGACAAAGATGTTAATGCATCAATCCGTTATATGATTAAGAATAATATTTATCGAGCAGCTGCATGGAATAAAGTGGTTAAAAAATCTATTATTGACAGCTATTCAATGAGATTTAAAAACGGGTATCTTAGTGAGGACATGGATTGGTGCGGAGATCTCCTTCTTTATGCGCAACGGTTCGATTTTTATGATAATCCGTTCTATGCATATAGACAACAACGTAATGGCTCAATTACTGCTGGAAAAGCTGAAAAATTAATATCAGATAAACTTTATATGTGTGAGAAAGGATATAGGCAGGCACTAAAGTTACAGGACAGAGATAAGACTGCGTTGCTCGCTTCTTATTATGCGTATGAGTATTCTGTCCTTCTGGGAGTTTCAGCGGGAGTAAAGAATAGGGAACTTTTGGGCAGGGTTAGGAATCTACAACCTCTGCTGGATTATGATATAAGCAGAAAGGTCCAGAAAGTTAAAAGGTTAAAAAAGCTTATTGGATATTCGTTAACAAGAAAAGCATTATGCCTTTTTGTTAAGATAAAAAAATAGGAATGTGTATCATGGAAAGAAAAAGAATTGACTATATTGATTGGCTGCGAATAATATGCGCCCTTGCAGTTATCGGAATTCATATAACAATGACGCAACCCAATAATTATACTGTACAGGAGATTGGAAAGGATAATTATATTATACTTACATGTGTGTATACTCTGATTCAGTGGGCAGTACCAGTCTTTTTAATGATCAGCGGAAATTTACTTTTGCATTCAAATAAGATAACCTTTGCAAAGGTAAAAAGAATGACCATTCGAATGGGGACGGTGTTGATTTTATTTGGTAGCGCTTTTGCTCTTTTAGAACAGATATTTGAAAGAAAAACATTAGAAATAGAAATGATACCGAATTCGGTACTACTGGTGCTTCAACAGAAAAGTTGGTCACATCTCTGGTATTTATATGTTCTGATTGGCATCTATTTAGTCCTCATTCCGTTGAAAAAGTTTGTGGATAATTCCAGCAATAAGGAAATCTGCATATTCATAGCTATTCTGCTTGCAGGAAACTTTATTATTCCAACTTTTAATATTGCCTTTAGTACAAAGATAGAAAATTATATGCTGTTTACACAGTATGTGACTTATGTTTTGCTTGGATATACTATAGGTGGACTTCGTGTTGAAGAGAATGACAGAGAGAAAAATGTAATAGATACCATGACCAATCGGGGGGGGGTATGGATCGGATTATGGCTGCTTGCCTCTATAATAAAAATTATAGTACAGTATGCTAATGTTGTGAGATGCGGAGAAGGTGCTGCGCTGATTCTGGGAGATAGGATATTTACTATGATTCAAGCACTGTCAGTGTTCTGCTTATTCAAAAAATACATGGACGCTGTTCATGTAGGAAAATTAGCGAAATCAATCAGTAGATGTAGTTTTGGAATTTATTTGATTCATCCATTTTTTATTAATCTTTTGTATAAAATGATGAATATTACACCTACAAATTTTCCTTTGTTGGGAATTGGCTTTGCCATTCCGCTGTTATGGCTTTTTGTATTTATACTCTCTTGGGGAGGGACATTTATAATGCTAAAAGTCCCAGGAATAAATAGGTTACTATGAGATTTTTTACAAAATAATAGGATGAATTAGTGAAAGCTAGAGTTTTGTAGGAGAACTGAATGGGAAAATTGATAAGTATTATTGTACCGATATATAAGGTTGAGAACTATTTGATTAGATGTATTGAAAGTATAGTTTGTCAGACTTATGAGAATATCGAGATTATCCTTGTGGATGACGGCTCACCTGACAAATGTCCAATGATTTGTGATGAATGGGCTAAGAAAGATGAAAGAATAAAAGTTATACATAAGAAAAATGGCGGACTATCAGATGCAAGAAATGCCGGTATAGTAATAGCACAAGGAGAATTTCTTTTGTTTGTAGATTCGGATGATTATATTGAAAAAGACTTGTGTGAAAGCTGTATGAATGTTATGGATGAGGATATTGATATTGTCGCATTTAATTATAGAAGAGTATATGATACATACGATGAAAATAAGAAAGAATGTGGTGTGTTTGAAAAATTTTCCAATTTAGAAGGATTTAAACGGTATATCAATAGAACCCCTTTTACACATATGGCATGGGATAAATTATACAGGAAATGTGTTTTTGAAGATGTAAGGTATCCAGTTGACAGACTTGCAGAAGATATGGCAACGACATATAAAACTTTTAGAAATGCAAATAAAGTGGGATATCTTGATAGAGTACTTTATAATTATTTTATCAGAAGTGACAGTATTATGGGTGGGAAATCTTTAAAGCTTTTGTTAGATGCATATCAAGGTGAAGTAGAAGCTTATAAATATGGAAATAAATACTATCCCACATTGTTAGTTCAAAATAATACAAGATTTCTAAATCAATCTATGAAGACATATCTGAAATTGATAAAGAATTTCAGTAATAATGAAGACATAGAGGATGAAAGGAAAAGTGTGCTCATTAACATACGGGAGATTGATAAAAGACATATGCCCTTTAAGACTATGCTATTTTATTGCTGTTTCCGTCTCAATAAAGACTTTGCATGGATGTTGTTTAAAAAATTTCATCTTTCATAAGGTGAAATTCAGGAGAAGTAAACAAGATGATTAAAGATGAAATTTATAAAGAAATGGTAAAATACCAGTATATCTCTTTTGATATGTATGATACGTTGGTGAAAAGAGATTTAAAAGATCCAAAAGATATATTTAAACTTATTGAAAAAGCAGCATTAGGAAAATATGAAAACATAGTGCAGGGCTATAGTCAATTAAGGGTCGAGACAGAAGAAAAAATCAGAAAATCGAAAAAAAACGAAGTAACGTTGACAGAGATATACAATGAGCTTGCAAAACTGTATACGCCATCCATAGCAGATGAACTCATGCATTTGGAACTCGAATATGAGTATAATCTTACGGTTATGAATCCGTGGATAGAAAGCATTTATAAATATTGCTGTGAAAACGGTAAACAAATCATAATTATTACAGACATCTACTTGCCTGAAAAATTTATCAAAAGAGTCTTAAAAAAGGTTGGGATTGATAGCTGGAGATATTTATTTGTTTCCAGCACAAGTGGTAAAACTAAAAATGATGGAAGCCTATATGATTTAGCATTAAAAGAGTTGCAAATCAGTGGATGTGATATGTTGCATATAGGTGATAATAAGCACAGTGATTATGACATGGCTCATGATAGAGGGATTAAGGCAATTCACATAGAAAAAGATCGTTTTCAGCTTATATATAATACATATATACATTCAGATAGTGAAATGTCTGTTTTATGTAATCACACTATTGCATTTCAAAATAACCATATGAAAGAAGAGTGGAGTAGACCTTACAAGCTAGGATATGAGAGTTTTGGGCCGTTGTTATTTGGTTTTTCTAAATGGCTGAAAGAAAATGTAGTTAATGAGAAGATTGATAAAATCTTTTTCTTGTCGAGAGACGGAAAAATAATGAAACATGCATTCGACATATATGATGGTGACCATGAAACGGACACCGATTATTTCTTTGCATCACGGAGAGCACTTCAAGTCCCTAAATTGGTGGAAGCAAAAAATATAAAAGATATTTTAGGCTTTATTTATTTTCCAAGTGAATTAACAATTGAAAGTCTATTGCGCAAACTGGGAATTGACGATGATAATATTGTCGATAGTGTATGTAAAAAAATAGAAAAAAGAAAAGATACGATTATAGCTAAAAAAGATTTAGATGGGATTTTAGGAAATGAAATATGGAATGAAGCGGTTTACTATATAAAGAAAAATGCAGAAGATGAACGGAAATCGTTCATCGGGTATTTAAATCAAGAGCAGTTTAGTGGAAGAGTTGCAATTGTTGATATTGGGTGGTTTGGCAATATGCAAAGCAATATCGAATCTATTAGCAAGCAAGATCAAATACCTGCAAATGTATACGGATATTATGTGGCGTTGGCACCAGATGGAAAACATCAAAAACATTTAAATATGAAAGGGTATCTATATGATATTCATCATAATCAAAAATCGCATAAGGATGAAACACTAATAAATCAGGTCTTCGAAACTATTTTTATGGCTGACCATGGATCTGTGAAGAGATATATTGAACAGGAAGGTGAATATTCAGTTGAGTTATTGGAACCGGATTTAAACGATGTGGAAAGTATTAATTGGCTGAGCGAATATCAAAAAGGCGCATTGGATTTTGTTGAGGATTATTGTAAGGATGGAATTCCTTACGATTTTCCAATTGAGTTTATCACAAATTGTGCATTTAAACAGTTTTTAAAGCCGTGTTTACAGGATGCAAAAAAATGGGGAAGCTTTAAATTTAGAGATGGGGAAATTAGCTTTATAGCATATGCCCACAATTTGAAATACTATCTGAAGAATCCATACCAGTTTTTAAAAGATTATAAGGCGGCTTTATGGCGAATCGGTTTCTTGAAGCAAGTTTTTAAAGTTAATTTGCCGTATGATAAAATTGTAAGCTTACAAAAACATATATAATAAAGGAGATGAGGGGAAAGAATGGTGCCGTATGTACTAATGTTTGGCTTGTCTTGTTTGAACTTTAGGCTGGCTTATTTGTTGAGGAAATACAAAACAATTAAAATCATGTTTGTTTTGATTGGACTTTTATTACCATGTGTTTTAGCAGGAGCAAGAGATAATACAATTGGGACAGATGTGCTGGTTTATGGAGATGCATATTTGAATTATGCGCAGAGATATAACAGCTTGTCAAGTTTTATGAATTTTGATTATCTTGGAGGTGAACCACTTTTTAAGATACTTAGTTATGTTTCAGCACATTACTTTGGACAGTTTGGATATTATTTTACATTGGAATTTGCTTGTGTTCTGCCCATTTATGCAACATTTGTGCGCAGAGGGTGGGAAAGATATTCTTGGCTTGGGATGTTAATCTATTATTTATGTTTCTACAGCTTTTCTTTGAATTTGTTGCGACAAAGTATTGCTATGTCAATCATTTTTTGGAGCTATAATTATATTGTTGAACGAAAACCAGTCAAGTTTTGTATCTCAGCGGCTATAGCGGTAGGATTTCATTTAACTGCAGCAATAATGTTGCTATTGTATCCTATTCATCGAATGGTGACGTATGTTCCAGATAAAGATTCAAAGAATTTTTTTAGTAAAATCATAGGACCATACCGTAAATTGATGTATGCACTCATTATTTTGTTATGTGTTGCATTGTTATTTTTATATAGTTCACTCCTTCCTGCTTTTATTGCTTTGACTGGTAGGTTCGAAGGACAATTGAAATATTTGTCAGGTGGTATAAGTATTTATTGGCCATATTGGCTAACTATGTTTTTACCAATTTTTTTACTGTTCAGGAAGTATAATGTTCGATGTAGCATGGATGAAGAGTATTCTTTTTTATACTTAATGTTTGCTTTAAGTATAATCTTGTTTCAGATGATTGGTATTAACTCTGAATCATACAGAATTTCTTTATATTTCATGCAGTTTTTAATTCTTTTAATGGTTAAGATTGGGTGTACGGAGTATCGCACTTCTCGTGTGATACTAGAAAGATGGTGTACTTTGTTTTCCTTGGGTACATATTATATTTATTTCTTTGTAATTGCTTTATTTAATCATGTTTACCCATATACATCATCTATGTTAGGAATATAGGAATAGAATATGAAAAATAAAATTAGTGTTATTATTCCGGCATATAATGCTGAGAAATGGATATATAATTGCGTAAAAAGTGTTTTGAGTCAAAATGATGATAATTTTGAAATTATTATTGTTAATGATGGAAGTAAGGATAATACGCTGGCATTATGCAAGAAGTTGGAGAATGATGATAAAAGAATAATTCTTGTTGATAAGAAAAATGGTGGTGTATCAAAGGCTAGGAATGAAGGTATAAAAAAAGCTACTGGCAAATGGGTGGTTTATTTAGATTCGGATGATTACTTATGCAAAGGAGCATTTGAAAAATTTAGGAAAATAGAGAGCAACGTTAGTGGATTTGATATAGTTATATTTAACTATATTGTAAATTCTGTGAAAATGTCACAACAGGAATACGCTTTCTTGAATGGAGATAGCCGAATTTGCAATAAAGAAAAAGAAGATATTATTATTTCTTGTTTATCTAATAAATTAGCAGGGAATGCAAAGGCACCTATTAATATTGGTGTCCCATGGGGAAAAGTATATAGGAGAGAATTTCTTACCAATCAAAATATTACTTTCCCAGAAGGAATATCTCATATGGAAGACACTGTTTTCAATTTGCAGGCATTTAAAAAGGCTGATAATATTTATTTTTGTAATAGTGTGTTTTATATTTATTCAATAAATATGGAATCAGTTACAAACCAGTGTTCTACAAATTTTGATAGTCAAGCAGAGAGTGTATTTAAACTTTTTAATGAAGTCTTGTCGGATTGTATGACGGATAAGATTAAGACTGGCCTTCAGTATAAAGGTCTGTGTTTATATACACAATTCTTGCAGGTGGATTGCTTCAATCCTGCTATTAAGGACAGCTTTAGACATAGAATGGAGCGGTGTTTGGAAGTTTGTAAAAAAGGTTTCTTTCCTTCAACGAATACAAAAATCTATAACTATATGTCTAATTACGAAAGATTGACGTGGAATGCAATAAAACTGAAGAGTCCTTTTCTCATTTATATCTTTTATCAAATAAGAATGAGAAAGTTAAAAGAAAAGAGGTAGTCAAATGAAAAGAGTTGGTATTGTTACGCTCCATTTTTCGATTAACTATGGTGCGGTATTGCAATGCTTGGCATTAGAAAAAACTCTTGAAAAATTAGGGTATCGCGTTAAAGTGATTAACTATTATCCAAGATATGCTAAATATTATTGGGAACCCCAAAAACATATATGTGATGCGATTCATGATGTATTACAAAAAAAGAATAGCATAAATAATAATTTTATATATGAATGCTTGAGAGCTACAAAATACGTTGTTCAATTTAATTGCAGTAATGCGGATTACAAAAAAAAATATAGAAAGTTTAAAAAGTTTACAAGGGAAAATTTAAATTTAACAAAAGAATACTCTAGCATTGAAGACCTCAGAACCGCAGATTATGATGCTTTAATAACTGGAAGTGATCAGGTTTGGAATTCTGATTACACTGATTTTAAATTTGATTCTGTATATTTTTTGAATTTTGGAGCTAATAGCGCAAAGCGCATTGCATACGGAGTTAGTATGCATTTGTATGATAATAAAGAAGATTGGAAAAACTTGTCATTATATGCAAACAGGCTAAATGCCATTTCAGTTAGAGAAAAAAGTGTTCAAGATAGAATTGAAGCAACAGGGTATTTCATACCTTGTAAAACTGTTCTGGATCCAACATTATTGTTGAAAAAAGACGAATGGATAAATTATGAAAGTACGGAAATTAAATATGAAGAAGACTTTGTTTTAGTTTATTCATTAAAAGAAAAAGAAAAATGCTGCGATTTGGCAAATAAAATTGCTTCAAGAATGAATTCCCGGATTGTTGACATTTCGCCTATTTCTATTTGTGAAAATAGTGATTGGGTTTCGGATTGTGCTCCGGCAGATTTTTTATACTATGTCCACCATTCAAAATATATAGTTACAGATTCTTTTCACGGGACAGTTTTTTCAATTATTTATAATAAGCAATTTGTATCGGTTGCTGTGGAAAAGTCTAAAGATTTACGTATTGTGAACTTATTGAAAAGCTTGAATCTTGAATGTTGCATATCGTACAATTTTAAGAATTTGATTCAAATTGATTATGATCAGGTGAATATACTTATAGAAAAAATGAAAGAACAGTCTATCAACTATATAGTTTCAGCTTTAGAAGAATAAAAGAGGAATGGTGATATAGTGAGAATAGAGAGAACAAAAAATGCAACAAGAAACATAATATTTGGAACAATTATGAAGATATATCAAATCGTCATTCCATTCTTAATGCGTACGGCGATGATATATTTTATGGGTGTGCAGTATCTTGGATTGAATTCACTTTTTACATCCATTCTTCAAGTCCTAAATTTAGCAGAGCTGGGGGTTGGCTCTGCTATGATATATAGTATGTACAAGCCGATTGCAGAAGATGATGATACTGCAATATGTGCTTTAATGAAACTTTATAGATTGTATTATAGAGTAATAGGCATGGTCATTGCCATTATTGGATGTATTTTAACGCCATTTGTTCCGAAGTTGATTTCCGGTGATATTCCTAAAGGTCTTAATATCTATATTCTTTATCTTTTGAATCTCGGTGCTACAGTATTGTCTTATTGGTTATATGCATATAAGAATAGTATTTTACAAGCGCACCAAAGAACAGATGTTGTTAGCAAGGTTACTTTGGTAACAAGCACAATACAGTATGTCTTGCAACTCATGGTTTTATGGATATTTAAGGATTATTACTTATATGTGATTGTTATGTTGGTGACACAGGTTTTGACGAATGTTGCTACGGCGGTTTGTGCTGATAAATTATATCCACAGTATAAACCATATGGGTGTGTGGAAGAAAAAGACAGAAAAGCTATTAATGGACAGATTCGAGATTTGTTTACATCAAAAATCGGAGCTATTATTTATGATTCAGCAGATACAATTGTCATTTCAGCCTTTCTTGGGCTCACTATTTTAGCAGTTTATCAAAATTACTTTTACATTTTAAATGCAATTACAGGTTTGATTACAGTTGTTTTTTCTTCTTGTATGGCTGGAATTGGAAATAGTATTGTCATTGAAACAAAAGAAAAAAATTATGATGATTTAAACAAATTCACGTTTATTATTTGCTGGGAAGCTGGATTCTGTTCTGTGTGTCTGTTATGTTTATGTCAGCCTTTTATGGAACTATGGGTCGGTAAAAATCTGATGCTTTCATTTGAAGCGGTTATTTGCTTTGTTGTTTATTTTTTTGTAAAGCAATTAAACACTTTATTTAATACTTATAAGGATGCATCTGGAATGTGGCATGAGGATAGATTTAGGCCTTTAACAGCTGCACTAACCAATTTGGTGCTGAATCTGATTTTGGTACAATTTATCGGCATTTATGGCATTTTGATTTCAACGGTCTTAGCTATTGTTTGTGTTGGAATGCCATGGCTGTTACATAATTTATTTACAGTGATTTTTGACAGAAAAAAATTGGGCTTATTTCTGAAAAAACTAGGCTTTTATTGTACGGTAGTTTTCGTTAGCTGCGTAGTAAGTTATGGGATTTGTTTGTTTGTTAATTGTGGCGCAATTATTACGCTTCTATTAAGAGGAATTATATGCTGCATTATTCCAAATCTAATTTATTATTTTGCTTATAGACGAACAAGAGAGTATCAAGGCTTTTTAATGTTGGTTGACAACATGACACGAGGAAAAATTAACGGAGTTTTAAGAAAGTTGGGGATGAATTAAATTGAAAGTTTATGCGGCATATTATGATAATAAAATACGTTTGAATTCATCTTCTGGAGGAGTATTTTCGCGTATTGCTTCAAAGTTTGATGTTGTTTACGGAGTTGCTTTAACAGCAGATTGTTATGGCTGCGAATTTGTACGAATTGAAGGAGATATTTCTTCTATAAGAGGATCAAAATATTTACAAGCTAAAGTTGGGGAGTCATTTAAGAGTGTGAAGAAAGATTTGCTAAATGGTAAGAGCGTCCTGTTTAGTGGAACTGGATGCCAGATAAATGGTTTGTCGCTATTTTTAGGAAAGGAATATCCCAATCTTTTTTTACTTGACGTTATCTGTCACGGGGTGCCGTCTCCAAAGTTATGGAAAGAATATGTTGAGTATCAAGAAAAGAAATATGGTAAAGTTGAATCTGTTAATTTTCGGTGTAAAGATGAGAGCTGGCAAAATTTTGGTATGAAGGAAAACCATTTGTATATACCAAGAATTAAAGATCCGTTTATGACTTTTTTCCTTAGTGACTTGAGTCTGCGCCCTTCATGTTATGCATGCCAAGCTAAAAACACTAGAATGTCTGATATGACAATAGCTGATTTTTGGGGGATAGAAGAGATAGCTCCGGAGATGGATGATGGAAAGGGAACGAGCCTTATAATTACGAGAACAAATAAAGGACAAAATTTATTTGACTCTATAGAAATGGATCTTCGATGGAAAGAGGTCAATTATGAGGATGGTGTCAGACATAATGTTTCAGAATTCTCATCTGTTGCCATGCCTCAACAAAGAGATTCTTTTTTCACAGATATGAATTCTATGTCTTTTAAAAGTTTGAGTAACAAATATATTTATGGACCTTTATGGAAACGAATTGGTAGGAAAATAAAGCATACGATGCAATATACCATCAGCAATCCGGGGGGGGGCAAAGAGTAAATAATGCAGACTATGGATTGCTTTTTGTATTCAATTGTGAGGAATGATGATGAAAGAAATACCAGTACTATATAAAAGAAAAGAAGAATGCTGTGGATGTACGGCTTGTTATGCCATCTGTCCGAAAGAAGCCATATTTATGGTAGAAGATGAAGAAGGCTTTGAATATCCGCAGATAGATGAAAGCAAATGCGTTCGTTGCTATCAATGTATGAAAGTGTGTCCGTTCAAGGTAGCGAAAGCAAGTGAAATGTGATATACTGGGAGCGTAAGCTCCCTACGCTGCTCTAATAATCACACACCTCTCCGTGGTGAGCAGCAGGCAACGATCTATTATGATTGGCTAAGATGTGAAAAACGAAAAAGCAAGGGAGGTCTGACGATGATTCATCGAGTTACTTGTGATAGATGTGGTTCTATTTCGGAATATGACGATAAATCCATATGGGAAGGAAACCGCGAACATGAAGATATAGAGTGCCCTGTGTGTGGAAATATTATCGGTAGTGCGTTTACAGACCTTACTCCGGTAGCCAGACTTATCAAAAAAGGCGAGAAAAACTGATTCAAATTCCCAAATAAGTATATTGGAATTTGTATTTGAAAATAGATTTAATACATTCATTACATTTGCAAAAATTAGATTATGTGATTATTTCAGGTGATATCTGTGACAGGCCACAAGAGGAACAATATGCAATTGCATTAGAATTTGTGGAAAGTTTATGTAATGACTTTTCTGTGGAACATGAAAAGGTAACGGTTGTACTGGGAAATCATGATTGTAATTATGATATATCTAGGGAAGCATACAAAATGGATGGAGAGATTGATAAAAATAAATATGCTGAAAGATATAAACTGTTCAGTGAATATTTTTATAAACCATTTTTCGGAAAAGAGTATCCTCTGGATCCAGAAGTACAGTATACGGAATATGACGATGATGATGTGAGTATCATTGGTCTGAATTCTTGTTACCAGATTGACCATAAGCAGCCGAAAAAATCTGGAATTAATGGGGATTCGATTGTGAAATGTCCGGCTTTAATGGATACTTCTTCAAAAATTAAATTGGCAGTATGGCATCATCCGATTTATGGGGAGGATTGCATTGCGGAACTTGATTTTTTATCTATTTTAGCAGTGACAGGCTTTAAAGCATTTTTTCACGGACATGTTCATGAGGCCGAGAATCAGAATTTTAAGTATGATGATAAGCAGCATATTGGTGCAATTGGGGCAGGAACTTTGGGCGCAGAGAAAAAAGACCGAGCTGCTGGAATTCCCTTACAATATAATCTGGTTGAGCTTGATGTACTTGGTCGTGAGTTGATTGTACATACAAGAAAAAGAGAAAAAGATGATCGAGCGTGGGAAGCGGATGCACGTTGGGGTGATAAAAATAAAAATCCAGTGTCCTATTATATGGTTCCAGTATAATATGGGTGAATATAGTGAGGAAGACAAAATGAGTGAAACAACGAATGACAACCAGGAAAAATCCAAAAGATCAAAAACTACAGAGATAGAGGATTTTGAGTCTTTATACCGAAACATTCAGAATGATGTGGTGCGAGAGAGAATTAAATCAACAGGAGAATGGTATATACGACATGCTAAGTTCTATAAAATACTTTTTTATGTGTTCAGTATTATAAGTATTGTGTTGCCACTGATAATATCTTCTGTCAATGTATTAGGCGCAGGACACGAAAACGAAATCAGAGTAGTGACTACCATAACCTCAGCTATTGTATCCCTGATAACAGCACTGCTGACTTTCACAAAATGTGGAGAGAAATGGACTTTGTACAGAAGCACGATTGAAATGATGAAAAGTGAGTTAGCGTTATACAATTGTAAAAACCGAACGGATGAGGAATTAGAGAAGTTAGTATTTAAATTAGAAAAAATAATGAACCAGGAACATAATAAGTGGAGAAAAATGCAACAGGAAGATGAATCGTTAGACGAATCAATAGAGGATTGTACAAAACAGAAAATTAGGAATGGATGAGAAGTAAAAAATATGCTGATTAAAAGAGTGCATCGTGGTCAGACTGCATAAAGAAAAAATATAATTTTCAAATAGGATTATAAATTTCCAGAAATAGTTTTTCCTGAAAGAAAATTAGAGAACAAAAACTGAAAAAATCCTAATTCCATGTGGATTCTGCTCTCATGAGACCGAGCTTTACCTGAGGTTAACAATATTAAAAAATTGAGTATAGAGAATATTTGAAAAGGAGCCTTTTATGGAAACAACATTATTAATTATGGCCGCCGGCATCGGTTCCCGTTTCGGTGGTGGAATAAAACAATTAGAACCTGTCGATTCATCTAATCACATCATCATGGACTATTCCATCCATGATGCAATTGAAGCAGGGTTTAACCATGTAGTTTTTATTATCCGCAAGGATATCGAGAAGGAGTTCAAAGAGGTGA
>ERZ857922.1435-NODE-1435-length-29327-cov-9.549296_pt1 | contig 29327 bp, 19 predicted proteins | sample MGYA00519579_ERZ857922 | MGnify/ENA primary metagenome ERZ857922 (study PRJEB31778, sample SAMEA3449375) | human gut metagenome | biome: human gut; feature: human-associated habitat; material: faeces | place: United Kingdom | collected 2010/2012 ... | reverse complement strand
TGGCCGGGAGAGAAAAGCTGAAAATCACAGAGATGCGTATTCCATCCAAAGGGGAAATTGTTCGGACAGACACCGCTTATCAGGGTGAAATTGTTATCCTTCCCAGCGACAGCGTGAGGTTAAACGATGTATTAGGGGACCAAACCCGGCTCCCTCGTAAAAGGTGGCGCGAGGACCCCCTCCCCATGCTGCGGACGACGATTGCGCCGAAAACGGCAGCGCAAAGAGAACGGCTGCTGGACGCTCTTACGCAACTTGCGGATACTGACCCGCTTTTGCGTTGCGAAGTGGATTCCATCACCCATGAGATCATTCTTTCTTTTTTGGGCCGGGTGCAGTTGGAGGTTGTTTCCGCTTTGCTGTCGGAAAAATACAAGCTTGAAACAGTGGTAAAGGAACCCTCCGTCATTTATATGGAGCGGCCGCTCAAAGCAGCCAGCCACACCATCCATATCGAGGTGCCGCCCAACCCGTTTTGGGCATCCATAGGACTGTCTGTTACACCACTCTCGCTTGGCTCCGGTGTACAATACGAGAGCCGGGTTTCGCTGGGATACTTGAACCAGAGTTTTCAAAACGCTGTCAGGGATGGTATCCGTTACGGGCTGGAGCAGGGCTTGTTCGGCTGGAACGTAACGGACTGTAAGATTTGCTTTGAATACGGGCTTTATTACAGTCCGGTCAGCACGCCGGCGGACTTCCGCTCATTGGCCCCGATTGTATTGGAACAGGCATTGAAGGAATCGGGGACGCAGCTGCTGGAACCTTATCTCTCCTTCATCCTCTATGCGCCCCAGGAATACCTTTCCAGGGCTTATCATGATGCACCGAAATACTGTGCCACCATCGAAACGGCCCAGGTAAAAAAGGATGAAGTTGTCTTTACTGGCGAGATTCCCGCCCGCTGTATACAGGCATACCGTACTGATCTGGCCTTTTACACCAACGGGCAGAGCGTATGCCTTACAGAACTGAAAGGGTATCAGGCCGCTGTCGGCAAGCCAGTCATCCAGCCCCGCCGTCCAAACAGCCGCCTGGACAAGGTGCGCTATATGTTTCAGAAGATAATGTAACGTCTTGCGCAATGCAAGCGTTCATTGCTGGCTATTGCGAAATATCATTGATAAAATCAGTATCAGAGAGGAGAAACTATTTTGAACCAGGAACAGACGAATATTACAACAGGAAAGCAAATACGTCATCTGCGAACACAATTGGGAATGACACAGGAAGAACTAGCCGGGGAATTGAATGTTACCCGGCAGGCACTATCGAATTGGGAGAGAGATGTTAATGAACCCGATTTAAATATGTTGAAAAAAATGACTCTTCAGGCACATTTGTGGGTTGACCCCGCTCCCAACGGGCGGTTTGGGAGCGGTATCTGAACCTTCGAGCAGACGAGCATGACGAAGGGGATCAGGTTCTCAACGTTTCGGAAACCGTATGCCCGTCGGATGCACAGCTTGATCGTGTTGTTGGTAGCTTCAATGCGAGCGTTGCTCAGACCGTGCTCAATCGTGTTGAGGATGTTCCCCGTGTGACGCTTGATCTTGCGAGCCAACTCCTTCATGGCCTCGATGCAGGAATGCGACGCGCGCCAATACCATTTCTTCAGGCAGTCCCGGGCCGGTTCAAGGGGCATTTTGAGGATCAGGCGCAATTCCTCTTTGAGCCGATATGCTCGATATAGGACCGGCTGCGTAGCGGCAATCAGCTCCAGGCGGCTTTTCTGCAGATCTGTGAGATGCTCAGGGGCTTTGCCCAGGGCATAAGCCGACGCTTTGATGGCTCGGGCATTTGACTCGCCCTCCTTGAGAGTCTCCTTCAGATGCTCCTTGCCTTCGCCTTTGATTTCTTTACTGATCTTCTGGTTTTCCTTGCGGATATCGCACCAAATCTGGAGCCTAACCTTATCGAGCGAGTCCATCGACCACTGCACGACATGGAAGGGATCAACACATCGTTGGGCTTGGGGAACGTACTCGGCGATGCAGTCGTCAATCCATCTGGCACCGTCACCGCTGACAAACAGAATACTGGCTCTCTGTTCGGGGGTTAACTGCTTAAAGAAGAGCTCAAAAACGCTCTTGCCGTGACCGTCGTGCACCCAAACGACCTCACCGGTGTCATGATTGACGACCACGGTGATGTATTTGTGACCTTTGCGATAGGAGGTCTCGTCAACACCGATACGAACCAGCCCGCTCAGGCGGCGCTTTTCGGCGTTCGGATCCAAGTGCGCTTGCGTCCGTTTGACGCAACGACCCACTGTATCCCAGTCTATGCGCATCAATTCAGCGATGCGAGAACGAGGCAGGTATCGGGCCGTCCAGGCAACCTGCAGATCGAAGTCCCGAGTGAAGCCGGAGCCGACAAAGGCCCATGGGACCGCGGCTGTGACGACACCATGCTCGGGACAACAGACGCGCGGCACCGCAGAGCGTAGGTACACAAGCGCGCCGGCAAAATCGAGAGAACGCCAAAGCCGCGGGGCCCCTCGATCGTAGCCGGGGTAGACCCGACCGCAGTGCGGGCAAATGTGGGAAAACCGTTTGTAAGGCCTGACATCAAAGAAAATACTTACAACGCCGTCAGGGGATTGTTTGACTTCGACGCCCTCGAATGACTTCGACGCCCTCGAAAACGGCATTATTGACATTGAAAAGGGGTTTGAATAGACTCAGGCGCATGGTCGCACTTGTTTGATTGTTTTGGGTGGAACTTAAACAATACACAACAAGAGCGGCCTTTTGTTTAGGACGCTTCTCGGGGAGGCTCCGCCTCCCCGAACTCCACCGCGTTCGCCGCCACGTGGCTCGGGAGGATGCCCTTTGGGCCCCTCCCGAAGCAAGGCTGTTAGCGGCCCTGCCCACTGTCAAGTGCTTTCGCGGCATATCCTCGGGCGGTGCACCGCCCTGCGGTATTCCACGGTCACTTGACAGCGGAGAAGGCCGCTACGACCGTGTGACGCCTCGCTCCCTACGCTAGAGGGTGAAAATCCTCTCTAAAATCAGTCCCAAATCCAGCATTACCGATGCTTAGCTACCCACAGATATGCCGATAGCCCCGAAAATAGTCTCTGGCGAAATAGCTTTCTATTGCCGCCTCCCAAGACAACATGTATCGCGCTCCTTCTGATTTGGAGTCGCAAACGATAGGGTAGAGAGGGGCTGTTTCCAGTGAAAAGAAGTCCGTTCCCTCTTCGAAAGGCGTTAACTTAATATAGTCTGCCGTTGTGCTGTTTGTACGGATAATAAAGCGTTTGACCAAACGGAAGGAGGCTTCCTTAAGGGGAAGACTGTTGGTGCCGTTACACAACGTTTCCCCCATGAAGCGAATCTCGGAGAGCCAAAAGACATCTTGAAGGTATTTAGGGAGGCTCATCCAAGAAAATCGGACTTCAGGATTTTCTCTGTGAATAAAGTCCATAACTAGCACAGGCGCTATCCAAAGTTTCCACTTAATCCCGGAACTTCTTTTACTTTCGGCTTTTTTGATGGCTTTCTCTTGGCTTCCAAAAGAACTTGAATCCCAAGGCACGAGGTTGTTTTTATCAATTTGTCCTATGAACCACCTGGCACCTATTTGAATTTTGGATAGATTGAACTCAGGAAGAACGTCGAGATTGATTTGCTCCGGAAGATCAAAAAATTCATGTTCGGGCCAGCATTCACCGTTAAGAAATTCCATTAAGTTCTCCCGTTTTAGATTTAAGGATGTTGAATGCGAATCTGAAGCTGCAGGTCAATGGTAACTTCGCTCGGAGAAATGGTCAGGACATTTTTGGAATGCCTGTCGCCCGAGGGCTGTTCGAAATAAGCATTTTCGATAAGGTAGTTGCCGACGACGTTGCCGCTTAAGAGTTCCAAGCAATAGACCTTACCGCTTTTCTCAACGACAAGAAGGCCGCCGGAAGCGGTTTGTGCTCCCGTCCACTTAACGGCAGGAGTTGCTCCTGTTGTGAAAGCCAGAAGGATGTTCTGAATTTTGTGACGGAGAGAGTTTCTCCTGTCCTCAAAGTTGTCTCCGAGGGCTTGGATTTCCGGAATGTCGTTTTTTCGCGCTGCTTCGTCAACCAAGTCGGCCAAAGGCGTTCTCGTTCTCGGAGCGGCAAACTGTTCCATGAGGATTCTTGCCAAGAGTTCAGGCCCTTTGGAGTCAATGAACTTCAGGTTGTAGGAAAGGTTTCCGCCGCTGTTTTCTTTGAAGTTGAAGCTGAAGCCGTCCCTCAAAGCATTCCGATAAAAGTCGGCGTAGGTTCCGATCTTCGAGTTTCCTACCGTTGTCGGATAAAAAGATTTAAGCCTGGCAAGCTCGTCGCCCGAGGGTGTTTGTCCGTTTTTCAAAATTCGGTAAACGAACCTTGTGTTGTCTCCGCTGGCGTTGAGAATTGTCGGATCCTTGCCGACGTAACTCTTGACGGAGAAACCGATGAATTGGGAAAAGGGCACATTCGGGAATTGAACCGAAGCGGACAAGTCCTGTTTATTTGCACTTTTGGCTCGGAGTTTTTTGGCACACACAAGCTTGAGCGCCGAGCTGAGGGCAGGTGCATTTGTAGGGATGCTTCCTGGATTGACCAGAAGCGAAAATACCTTTTTCGCTTCCTCCTGTGCCTGAGAGCAGTCGAAATAATGCGTGGCCCCGTCAACATACACGGCTACACGTTTGCCGGAAGTAAATTCATAAATGGCATCCTCCCGAAGCACCTTCAGGAAATTGACATCGCGCCCCGTTTCCTTCAGATCCTTATCCACCAGAGGGAGTTTGGTTTCGCCGAGAATGTAAAGGAAAGCGTAGAACTCGCTGCCTTCTCCTTTGTTGACCGTCTTGCCTGCGCCTGCCTTGGTAGCCATTATTTTTCCTGTTTGTCGAGAACTTTTTTAATCTCTTTTGCGATTGCCTCAATAACGGGCACCGTCACCGAGTTTCCGAACTGCTTGTAGAGGTGTACGTCGGAAAGAACGAGCTTGTAGGTATCCGGGAAACCTTGGAGACGCGCCCATTCTCTGGGAGTCATCTTGCGGACATCTTCCTTGTTGATTTCGCCCTTGATGTGCGTGACCGGTTTCATCGAGTGCTCGCGGCTGTCGATGATCAGGTTTCTCTCGCGTCCCATACCGCCGCAGACAATCGCAGAGGCGATTCCGTCGAGGTCTTTGATCTCATAGCCGAAACCGTGCCCGAGCGACTCGTGGTGCGCTCTGTGGCGTCTTAACGTCTCAAGGTAAACATCCGAGAGATAGTATTTGGGAGAGATGGGTGCTTCATCCAAAATCCCGCGGATGGAGACTTTCTCTCCCGTCGGCTCCGGAAAATGGAACTCTTCGGGAGCAATGTCATCACGGAAGCAAACAAGGAAAATGCGTTCGCGGTTTTGAGGAACGCCGAAATCCTTGCTGTTGAGGATTTTGGTGAAGACTTTGTAGCCGATTTGCTCAAAGGCGCCTTTAATGACTTTGAAAGTGCGGCCCTTATCGTGAATGGTCAGCCCTTTAACGTTTTCGCAGAAGATGACCTTCGGTTTGTGCAACTCGCAAATCCGGACGACATCCTGAAAGAGCGTGCCTCGGCAAAGACCTTTGTAGTCGTCGTTGAAACCCTGACGTTTTCCTGCCAATGAAAAAGCCTGGCAGGGGAAACCGGCCAGACAAATGTCAAAGGGCTTAATGTCCTTTTCGTCAATCTTGGTAATGTCTCCGGCAATCTCAAAATCGTCGGAGAAGTTGGCACGATAGGTCTTTTGGGCGTGCTGATCCCATTCGCTGACAAAGCTTGTTTCAAGCTCTGGTCCGAAGGCTTTCTCAAAGCCCAGACGGATTCCTCCGATGCCTGCGAAAAGGTCAATTGATTTCAGTTTGTTGGTCATTCATTCCTCCGAAGTGCCGATTTTAGCGGCTCTCTCGGGCGGCTGTTGATTGGAGATTTCCCGGAATTCATCCGAAGATTTCAGCCAACTTATTGTCTCTTCGACGGTATTTTCAGAAAGTTTTTTGTTTCCGAATGCACAGGTCCAGACGACGAGAACTCTCCAGCCGTCTTTGCGAAGCTCTTTGATGTTCTTTTCATCGCGGGCCATATTGCTCTCGATCTTCTTTAGCCAGAAGTCTCTGTTGGTTTCGGGGATCCTGCTCTTAGGGCAGCCCTGATGCCCGTGCCAAAAGCACCCGTTGACGAAAATCACAGCCCCGTACTTCTTCAGAACAATATCGGGCTTCCCGGGCAGTTTCGAGCAGTTGAGGCGGTATCGGAAACCTGCCTTGTGCAACGCTTTGCGCAGAAAAACTTCGGGCTTTGTGTCCTTTGAGCGGATCTTTGCCATATTTCTGCTTCGTGCTTCTTTGGTAATTCTGTCCATATTCGCTCGCTTTTGCTTTCGGTCAATTATGCGCCGTCACAGGCGGCCAACTCCCAAATTTGTCCCTTTTTACTCCCAAATCCGTACACATTAGAAGTTGTTTTACTCCCAAATCTGTCCCCTTTTAAAAAGTAGAAAGGAAACTTTTTCTTTTAAATACAGACAGTTGGATGAATCGCAAAAATATGGAATCCGGGGATTTCTTAGGCAAAACCGATTTACTCCCAAATCTGTCCCCTTTTAGCAGCACCGAAGAAGAATATTATCTTTAATAATCATAAGGTTGAATACTATTTTTTCACTCCCAAATCTGTACACAATTAACGGGAAAGTTATGGATTCGGACACCGTGTAAACCCTTTGAATTGTGCGATTCACACTGACGGCGGGCAGGAAAAACGGGATTCCGACGCCCGTCCCATTTTTACTCCCAAATCTGTACGCAATAGAGTCCGAAGCAACTCCCAAATCCGTACACAATTGAGTTGATTTTTCACGTATGAATCCGGCTCAAAAACAGAGTCAAAATTTAAACTCGAAAGAGAGGGCTGCCCCGTACTTAACTAAATAAACCCTTTTAAATTAAATGAGGGGATAAATGTTAATAACTTCACTCCCAAATCTGTCCCCTTTTCGAAAGTTATTCACTCCCAAATCTGTCCCCTTTTCGGAAAATTTACTCCCAAATCTGTCCCCCTTTACTCCCAAATCTGTCCCCTTTTAGCGGGGGAAAAATCAAAGAAGATTTTGAAATAGAGGGGCAAAAGGAGGAGGCCCCAAATGAAGTAAAGATTAATATTAATAAAGAATGAATTGAAGGAGAAATTGTTAATAACTCATCAAAAAAACAGACCTAAAAAACAAAAAAAATTTTTTTGATTTTCAAAACGCTCTTCGAGCGTAGGGCTGCCAAGGAGGAAGTTGGACCTCTTTCCGTGCTTAATCAAATGAGAACTTTACTGTCACAAATCGGGCAGACTCGGAAATAATTGATTGTGTTGGTAGCCAGAAAGTCGTTTCCGCACGCCGGACATTTGGTCAGCACGGCGAAAGCAAGCGGGTACTTAAAGGCTTTCAGACGACAGAATTTGGTGTAAGAAGTTTCATCAACTTCCGCTCGGTCGAATATGTTCAGCGCAACTCTGTCGTAAAACCAATTAAAGGTCTGATAAGTCAAAATCGTAAAGGCCGCTGTTGGGTCTATTTTTACGGGACTCCACTGCGTCCACCGGTCGGTGTTTTCGGCCAAGATTTTTATGAAGCTAAGAGCTGTTGCAAAGGCCCTGATGTCTGTGAATTTATTGATTTTCGAAGACGACAACAGGTTGTAGAGGGCAAGAAAGATCCGATAAGTCGCTTCGGCTTCGGGATTGGCCCCGTCAATCTTTGAAAAATCCGCTTTGCTTGCTTTTTCCCGAACGGGCGCGGCAAGGACACGAAGCTTCCAAAAATTTGTCGCATCGGCCACAAGGTTTCTGTCTACGCCGAAATTCAGCAGGAAAGCGCCGTTTTCAATGTCTCTTCTTCTGAAGAAGGAATCATCCGGATCCGCATAATTGGTATTTAAGACGTTTGACTGGAAGATCTCAAGACTTTCGCCCACAGAAGAGAGGGGCTTGTACTGAGTCTTCGAATTAAGCGAAATGTATTGGAAGAGATAATTGAAAAATGAGTTTTTATCCTTAAATTCGATCAGCTTTACCAGAGGATGGACTTTGAGAGAAAAAGAGTTCTCTGAGAGCCAGTCTCTTCGTTGGGAATTCGAAAGAAGTTTCAGAGATTCCGAAATCGAAGAAGGTATGCCCGTCATTAGTTCCGACAGAATCGGACTGACTTCGGACAGACGGATCGCGAGCTCCACAAGGTCCTGCTTAATGCTGTCCAGAATAAGTTTTTTGTCGCGGCGAATTTCAACGGAAGCGAATTCTTTTTTCCTGAGGTCGGCGCTCAAAAGAGGAAAATAAAAATTCTTCTCGTTCGAAGCGTTCTTCAAGTTTTCCAAATCAAGCGAGGAAATGTCCATTCTCTCCGTGGCAAGCAGCGTGCCGGCGTCATCGGAGAAAAGTTGCTTTGCGGATTGAGAAATTCCGGAAAGAGAAGACTTTGCTCTTTCCAGGCATTCAACCAGCGCTTCGGCTTCAAAAGATCTCTGTTTGTCCGGATCGGAAAGATCCTCGTCCGGCTTGCCCTCTGAAACCGAATAGTGACCGACATCAAACTTTTTCATAACTGTCAATGGAAATACATAAATAAAAAAACGGATTTCTCATCCGTTGGTGCGTTCCATATTAGCCGATAAGGAAGTGAATGTTCAGCGGATTTTCAACAGATTCGCCATTACAACATATTGAATAATAAAGAAAAATTGGTGCCTAAACAGAGATTCGAACACGTAATCCGAATGTTACGGAAATAAATTGTGATTTATAATTGTTAAAATCAATTGATTTATAAAAATAAACGTAACGACATGGCTGAAAGTTCATTTGATTTCGGAAAGAGCGCCGATTGTTATGTCCCTGAATACCGAAGCCAATACCACTGCGGATGGCTCAGGGCCTCGGCCCTGTGTTACGTCTTTTGCCTCGAAAGAGAGCAATTTCTGGAATATATCCGGTGTGCGGACTTTCCGAAGCCGACCAGAATCAGCCGTGTCATCAGAGTTTGGAATGTTTCTGAAGTGGCCTATTGGCTGAAAAGAAACAAACGAAATCGGCGTGCCGAAGACTACATCGCCAAAGTGGAAAACGAGATCCACGTTAAGGCCATAGTCAACATCCCCATCCTGATGAAAAAAGCAACGCTTGCGCGTTATATCGGTATCACCGCGCCCGTTATGGAGCTTCTTGTCAAAAGAGGAAACGGCTTTCCCAAAGGCGTCAAGGCTTTTGCTTCCGTTCCTCAGTATTGCGTTTGCGACGTTAACGACTGGATGTTCTCCAACCGGGTCGAAAACCCGAGAAGGCTTGTCTTTTTTTGAGGTTTGCCAACTATGGGAAAGATCAATACAAAGCCTCCTGCCGAGCTTTCTCCGAAGGAACTTGCTTACCAAGTCAAGCTTTCGAATATGTTCGTGCGCTCCTCGAAACAGTTGAGCGTTTTCGAGACAAGAATCATCGTTTTGGCGCTTGCGAAAATCAACTTCGAGGAGGAGGTCAGCGAAAGTCAGGAGATTTGGCTCACTCTTGAAGACGTGAAGCAAATGGGAGGAAATTCAAACAACTCCTATGCGTTGATCAAGAAAGCGGCTAATGAGGCTTACGAGCGCAGTATTGAACTTACCGATTTTGACGACAAACCGGGCTGGAAAAAGAAATTCAGAATCTTTCAGTCCTGCACCTTCGACGAAAAAAAGCAAATGATCGGACTGAGGTTTTCTTACGACTTTCTTCAGCACGTAAGTATCCTCAGAAACTTCATTCTGTTTCTGCCCAGAGAGCTTAAAGGCTTCTCAAGCAACTACTCGTCTTCTCTTTACCTGAGACTCATGATCCAGATGAAGGACAAAGCAACAGGCTTGCCCAAAAACAAATGGACTGAGACGATAAAGATCGACGATTTGCGCTGGGCGCTTGGCTGCAATGAAGGCTCATATCCCGTCCTTAAAGATTTCAAGAGACGCGTCTTGGATCTCAGTACCAAAGAAATCAATGAAAGCCCTCACACGCGGTTCACGATTTCTTATGAAAACGACAACAAAACAAAGGAGGGCAGGAAAGTTACCGCTCTGAAGTTCAACATGGAATCCAAAAAAGGAGATCTGCCCGAATCAGATTTTGATTACTTGTTTTTTGGTGCCGGGAAACCCGACAAGATTTCCAAGAAAAAACTAGTCTTGACGGAAGCTCAGTTGGACATGGTGAGCGATTGGCTCTCCGGCAACAACGGCTCGCGGAAGCTGGAAAATTCCGGTTTTACGGTTTCACAATTCTATGAATATCTGAGAAAAAACCGACTGATTCCTTTGAACCTCGATGTAAATAATCCGGCGGTTTATAAAAAATGGCTCATTGAAAAACTGAGCCATCCCGACTTTGTTGAGTCGATAAGTCCATTCCTGAAAAAGCTCGGTTTTCGGTAAAACTTTTCAGTACATCCGTAAGAGCAGGGATAGACACCGTTTCTCCGAAACGGAAAAACTTACCCCGATTTGCGCTCCTAACCAATCTGAAATCAAAAACACTGAAAAATCATTGGGATACAAAGGTAATAAGTATTACCCCTTAATTAGAATTTTGGATCACCCAAAATGTAAAAAATTTAAAGTAGGTAATTCCATTGATTAAAACAACTTCAAAAGATGAATAAATATCGCTAAAATAGAAACAAGATGTAAACCAATAAAAACCCAACGGAGAATAAATAATGTTTTTGAAGGAGGTCAGCGGATTTCTGTTCCTGGTCGGCTTCTGTTGTCTGGCCGTCGGAACGCTTTCGCTTTTTTCCGAATCCAGAGAAATCATCAACTTCATTTCTCCGCTCATGGTTTTGACAGCCGTGATCTTCTTCATGTTGAGTTTCGCGGGCTTTTCAGACGGAAGCGGAGGTCGCTTATGACTGACAGAACAAAGACATTGTTCGGCTTCGCGGTTTGCATCGAAGATTTATTGACTCGGATTCTCCGTGTCTTTCCGAATGGAAAGTTCAACCCATCCCCCCGGGTTACAGATGAGTTATCTGCCGGAAAGACACTTTCGCGCCTGCAACAACGACCCAAAAATTCTTCTTTTATCATTCCTTCCTCGGTCGGAATAATTATTTCCTTGGGAATTTTTTTAGGAAGTGCTGTCCGTTCGGGCAGCGGCGCGGTTTTCTATTCTCCTTCGTTCTCCGACTGCCGGTGAAAATCATGCGAATCAACAACAAAGAATATCCCAACGTTTCACTGAACGTAGTCGGTGACAGAAAAGAGCCCGGTCTGACGGGTATGAAGAAGATCTGCCTCTACGAAGCCACGATTAAATGCGGCAAAAAAATTCAAGAAATGCGTTCCGAGCATTTGGGTGAGCTTCAAAGCTGGATAGAGCGGGAGGTGGAGCCCAAGATGGCCACGTAAAAGTTTAGGCCCGGGCGCTCACGACTGACTGCAAGTCAGAGGCTTCTTTCCCTGGCAGGACACAGAAGCCCCCGGGTCGTCCGAATTACAAAAGTCCTGCCCCGCACGAAAGAGCGGTGAGAGTTTTTCTTTCGGTTCGTAACGTGAGCAACAGTCCTGCCAAGCTTTGTGAAGAAATCGTTATGAACAACAACAGTCAAATCCCAAACAGACGGTTTCCCGACAAGCGGAAGCCCAGGAATTCTGCACCCATTTTTCCTCCCCTCGGCTTACGAAAAGGCTTTTGAGTTTTGAAAACCTTTTCTTAAACCAATGACAAATCCTATAGGAGGAAAACATGGCAGAAGCAATTCACATTCAACGTGTGACTCTTTATCTCAAGAACGGAACAAATCTGATCGTGGATCTTAAAGCCGAAGATCCGCAAAAGGTCGATCCCCAAATCACCGCTCTTGGAAAAGTGTTGGCCGACCCTGAAGCACAAGAGAAAGTTTTTATGTTTCAGGGACAACGCGGCTTTTGGATTCGCATCAAAGAAATAGTTGCTTTCGATGCAGTTTCTCTCATTCTCACGCCGGCCGAAAAAGAAAAAGCTAAGGCCGAATAAAAAACACATCCCCGAGGAGGAGATATATGAACAAAATCTTTAAGAAGGTTTGGAATCGGAGGCGGGGATGCTTCGTCGCCGTTTCCGAAGCTATGACGGCAGCAAGTCAAAATGCCGGTAAAGCGGCAGTTGTCACGGCGGGTCTCGTTCTGGGACTTATGTCAACGCCGACATACGCCATTTACAAACATATCTATGCCGGTCAATCGACGGCAGGCCAAAATCTTGACTATGCAGAACAGGATTATTCACTAAATCTGCATGGAAACTACACAGTAGGTGCTGGCTCTAATGTCTCCTGGTCGGTGCGAGGAAAAGCATCTTTTAACATTGGGCCAGCTGACACAGTTACTACTGTTAACGGGAATCTTTTGCTCAATTCGTGGCATAGCGGTGATTTGGGTCACTTTACTTGGGACAGATCAAATTCCATTCTGGTTAACAATACCGGCACTCTTTATATCGGTGATTACGACGAGATCGGGAATCTTACCCGCGGCGGAACAAACGGGAGTAATAACCTTACTGAATTTCGGCTGAAGGATTCGTCCTCGATAACAATTAACGGCAGAGGTTTTTCCAACACTACCTTTGTTCAAGAAGGTAATAGCGTCCTCTCTATTAACGGTTCCGGGATGGTATTTGACGGTCCCTTGCAAGTAAATGGAAACTCTCGCGTTGATGTCCATAGCAACCTTCAAACGCGAAGCAACTCGTATATGACCGGAGGAACTATCAATCCATACGGTAATTGGATAAATACAGGTTCTTTTAATTTACAGGGCGGAAATGTAACTGCTGCCAACGGAAGCCTTACCAATAACGGTACAGTGACGCAAACGGGCGGAAACTTCTCTTCCAAGCTGACCGGCAGCGGCACATACAACTATAACGGCGGCTCTTTCAACGCTGCTAAAGTATCAGGGGATATTGTCGTTAATATCGCATCCGGTCTTGGCGCTTCCACTTCGAACTTTGAAGGCGGGAACATCAACAACCGAGGTACGTTAACGGTTAACGGAGGCTGGTACAAGAGTCTCAATAATTACGGTACAGCAAACTTCAACGGCAATGCAACAATTGCCAAAACCACCAACAGCGGCACTATCAATACATATGGTGATGTTAATTTCTCAGACAGATTAAACACGTCGGGAACCTTAAACACACATGATGGTGTTTGGTCTTTTGGATCTGCCGGTGTTTTGGCAGTAAACGGCGGAGTCGTTCAAACGAACAATGCCTCTAACGTCTTCGATGAATTAGGAACTACTGCTCAACAAGAGCTTCACTATGTTGGTTTGAATTCTGTTGTGCCACAAGAAGTTAAAACCAGTTTGACCGACTTCTTTACACAGTATGCTCCCGGTTCCATCGCTCAGAAACTTATCAATCACACCTCTTTCACGGGCGGAACTGTCGTAGTTTCCGGTGTGAACATTACCCAAACCCAAGCCGACGATCTGACAAAGGCATTCAAAGACCAGTTTGGAAGCAATACAAAGCTTGAGTTCCAAGGCACGATAGCCGGCGTTTCACATGATGATAAGTTGACCGTTGCAAAAACGAACGAGCTTTACGACAACGTTGAGCATCTTCGCGATGTGATTTTCGTTGACAGAAACTTGGAAGGTGAAAACGGCGCAATTGTTGTCGGAGACTCCGGTTTACGCAACAACACAGGCTTTACGGGCATCAACGAAGCAACCGGAACCACCATCCAGGACGGAAAAGAGCTGACACTGATCGGAGGCAAATCCGACGGTACGGGTACTCGCTTTACTCTTGCCGATAAGATCATCTCTGTCGCAGGAAAAGGTGCCAAACTTATCCTCGGTAGCTTGGGCGTTAAAGATTCTTCTGTCTACCAAGGTCAAGCTGAAGAAGTACAACTATCCAACGGCGGAGAACTGAGGATTGCAGCAGGCGACTACCTGGTCAAGAATCACACATCTTCAGGCGGTATTACAACCGTGAATTCGAATTCAACATTCCGAAGCGACAAGGCAACGCTTACGGGTGCAACATTCGAGAATAACGGAACAACTGAACTTGGTTCTTTAGAAGGTTGGAACGGCGCAAGACTCACTAATAACAAGAAACTTACCGTTACAGGTGAAACCCAGTTCGGCGGAATTTTCACTAACAACAAAGATGCCACTTTAAAGGGAACTGCACATTTTGACGGTACGTTGGTTAATACTCAAGGCGCAAACCTTATTGCAAATACTGTAAATGTAATCGGCACCCTTGAGAATCTGGGTTATATGGAGGCCTTGGATGACTCAACGGTATACGGCACCCTTTACAATCCTGGAGAGATTCACCTCTTCAATACGGCAATCGGTGCCCGCGTCGATGAAAAGGGCGGCCATATCGGAAATACTTTCACGCTGATTGCTACGGGTAAGACACAGGTTGCCGGCTTGATCTCTAATGCTGCAACCGGTGACGCTCGATTCACGGGAGAAGGTTCCGAACTAACCATTCTCGACGGCGGCGTGGTTTCCAACAACGGAGAGCTGAGGGCAGACTCTTTGGTTGTCAACGCCGGCGGTCGTTTCATCAACGGTGACGAAAATCAGCAGACATTTGCCGTTTCTCCTTTGCGTCGCAAGGCATTGGCCCGCGCGGTTGAAAGAGCGGTAGAAATAGTCGCAAACAAGAATGTCATCGGTACTCAGGAAAACAACGGTATTGGTTACTACGGCGCAGGAACGATATCCGGCACTTTTAACAATTATGCGGGTGCTGAAGCATTCGGTGGTATCTCTGAGCATTTTGCAGACGGTGCCGGCTTGGAAATTACGAGCACAGGCCAACTGCATAACGCCGGAACATTCACTTTCGGCGGACATCTCACCAATGCCGGAACAATTGACGGAGACGGAACAATCATCTTCGCCAAGTCCGGTCTTGACGCCAACAGCTTCACAAACTCCGGAACTATTACCGTCGGATCTTTGCAGGCTGACGGAATCAACTATTCCCAGACCGCTGGAAATCTGACTTCCGGCAACGGCTGGTTCTCCAATTCTGTCGTTGCACTCACAGGCGGAGAGATGAGCCACGACGTTCTGGGCGAAGGCAACACATACAACCTTGGTTTGGGTTCCGGTTCCAATGACACAGCGTTATTTACCGTCGCAACTCTGGACAGCTCTTCAACTGTAAATATCAATCAAGGCGCGACGCTCAGAGCCGAAAAGATTGCAATGGACGGTCACAAGACCACCAATCTGCAAGGCGGACGCTTGTCCACGACTTTGGATCAGGTATTCGACGGGCTGGATTACAGTACGTTGAATTTAGATGCCTCAAGTCCTGACGATAAAGTTGAAGTCAGCAGCAATCCTCAGATCGTAACCGGTATTGGCGATGTAATCGGTTCTGTAGCCGAAGGTATCGCCTTTAAGTGGGGCACAGTCGCATTTGACGACGCTTCTTACAGTGCCGCGCTTGCCGGTGACGCTGTTAATAAACTCGTAGCCCTCGGCGACGTTCCTGCCGACAGACGCGGCGAGCTTGAAGTTGCTTTCAACGGTAAAGCCGCAGAGCGATTCAACGTCGATCTGGCTAATTCCATCAAAGCAACAATTGAAGGAAACCAGGCTTACGCAACATTTGCCAATGAAACGCTCTCCAATGAAACCACAGAAAATCCGGGAGCCACTTCCTTGGTAGTCGGCGTTAATGACAGAGGTCACGGTGTTGTTCCGACTTCCGGCACTCCGAACGTTCTGAGCCAGAATATGGGCTTTATGAACGTCACGGGCGTAACGGATGGTCTCTACATCAACAACGGCAGTCATTTCGTTTTGGTCGGACAGGCAAATCCCAATCCGAATCACGCTCCTATCGAGTTGGCTGACGGAACGGTCTATGTCGGAGGACAAAAAGCCGGAGCTGAAGACGTTACACCTGCCAAGCTCACGCTTGGTTCCTATGGTTCAGCAACGGCTACCAGAGGACATCTGGCAGCTTTGAATGTGGGTGTTGATCCGGCTTCCGGTCATGCAGGTGTCGGCGGTCAGGTTGTTGTGAAGAACGGCGAATTTATCGTTGACGCATTGAACAACGGTTCTTCCGGTCTCGGCGATGACAGAGAAGGACTGGTTATCGGAAACGCCAACGACAAGACTGCACAGTTAACCGTCGGAACTTACACTGCCGTCAGCGGCGGCTCCATGAGCAACCACGGTATCTTCAAGGCTACAACGATTGCCACGACCAACACCGAAAGTTCGTATCGTAACTTCGGAACATTCGAAGTCGGTACGGCTGACATCAGCGGCAAGATTGACAACATGGGCACTGCAACCTTTAAAGAACTGACCTTGCGTGAAGTAGGCTCGGTCAATGAAAAGGATGCAACCTTAACAGCCGAAAAACTTACTGTTGCGGGTAATGCTTTGTCCGGAGCCGACGGACGTCACCCTATTCACGGTGAATTGGAAAACAAAGGTCAGCTTACTGTTTCTGACGAACTGACTGTCGCGGGCGAAGTGACTAATAGCGGCGAACTCAATGCCGAGAAAGCCACAGTTCAGGCAGCCGCCTCCGACGTTGAAGGTTCAGAAGCAGGCAACTTCATCAACAAGGCTCTTGCCAAGGTCGATTCTCTGTTGACAGAAGCAGGATCCATTGTTTCCAACGCCACAGACGCAGTTCTGACGATTGCCGGTCTTAACAACGCCTCCGAACTTCAGGGTACAGTCAACAACGACGGTACGATTAAGGTCGAAGGTACTCAGAGCGTTACCGTTGCAGACGGTGAGCTGAACAACAACGGCTCAATGGAAAACACCAACGCTTTGAACGTTGAAGGCGGACTTGTCAGCAACAAGGGCAACCTTGCTCTGACAGGATTGAACATCACCGGCGGTCAGGTTAAGAACGCTGCTGAAGCTCAATTCAAAGATTCCGGCGTGACCAAGATCGAAATGGCAGAAGCAACTGATGTTGCCATCGCCAATGAAGGTCATCTTGAACTTGCCGATCTGAAGCTTCTTAAAGGCAAGATCGAAGGCGGTTCTGTCGGTTCCAAGGAACTGACTCAGGCTGATGTTCAGAAGGATGGTTCCATTGAAGCCGAAAGCGTTCAGTTCAATTACCTGAACAACGTCGGTACTGTCAAAGTGACGAATTTTGCCGCAGCAAACACTGACAACTCCGGTACGGTTGAAGCAGGCAATATCGTTATGGCTGAAAACGACCGCTTCGTGAATATGCTTGACGGAACTACCAAGGCCGACAAGCTCGACATCGCAGGCGGTGAGTTTGTCAACGAAGCCAGTGACACTTCCGGTATCGTCCTGACGCAAATCGGCGCTGGCGGCCAGCTCACGGCAAACGGAGACACCACACTCCAGCAAGTTGTATCTGCCGGCGGCACCATCAATCTGCATGAAGGCAGTCTCAACATTGCCGAGTTGGATGCCAAGGACTCCGTGTACAACCAGACAGCCGGAAACTTCAAGGCCGATAAAGGTTTCTTTGAAAATTCGACTTTGAACATCAAGGGCGGCGTGTTTGACGCCTCTGAAGTCCGTGATGCCGAAGGTAATGTAACCGGTCTTCTTGGAAACAACGTTGTCAATATTTCCGGTCCGAATAAGACCCCGGTTATCAACAACGAAGATTCCGTTGAGGACAAAGCTCACTACAGGGACAACCTGACTCAGGTGCTGGCAGGTGTCGTCAACAGCGACACAACCGTCAACATCATGGAAGGCGGCGTTCTTGACGTTGCTGAAATCAAGCTTGACGGTTCCAAGGCCGACAGCATTAACCTCAAGGGCGGCGTTCTTCAGACAAGTGCGGATCAAATTTTCGGCTCTGTAACGACTGAGGCCATCCGTATTGATGCCTCGGACGCCGAAACAGGCACCGTACAGCTTCCGACCACGAAGCTCTCTGCTACTACCGTCGGCGCAGTTAAAGACGAGATCAAAACCGGTCTTAATGTTGAGAGCGGCAACCTCGCTCTTGACGACGATTGGTTCAGCTCTTCTTTGATTGTCAGCGTGACCGACAAGATCGCCAACGCATTTGAAAATGCTGCTGATCTGACGATCAACTTCCTTGGTCAGATGACTGCTCCGTTCACAGTAACAACGGCTAATGATCTTGAAAAAGAAGGTCTCGACGTTGTTCTGAATCCGGGCATTGTGCTCAACACCACAACTCTGCACAACGAGTTTGCGGATGAGTACAACAAGGAAAATGACGCCAACCAGACAGTTAAAGGTTTGGTGATCGGTGCTGCATCCAACGATGAAAATACCAACTCGATCAATATCAGCATGGGCTTCAAGGACATTACTCATGCGGATAAGGTAACGATTGAGGGCGGTAAAGAACTCGCATTGGTCGGCAATGCTGTAAACGCTATTCCTGAAGCTTCTTTCGGTGATGACGCCAATAAGCTCCTGAAAGACGCTGCAGACGGCGGTTCGATTGATGTGAACGACGGCAAGTTTACGTTCGGTTCCCACGGCGGCTCAACTCCGACGGTCGGTTGGATTCTTTCTTCCAATATCGGAGAAAACGGCTCTCTGGAAGCCAAGAACGGTGAATTTGCAGATTGGACCATTGCGAACAACGGCAACGTTCACGTTCACTCCAACGCGATCCTTCATACCAACAGCCTGACCGGAAACGGTGCTGCTGTTAACGAAGGCAAGCTCTCTTTGGATGAAAAGGACGGCACAGGCCCGACGTTTGACGTTGCAGGATCCTTTACGAACAAGGGCGAAAACTCTGTTCTGGACGCCTCTAAGGTCGAAAAAGTCACCGTTACAGGTACTCATGTCAACGAAGGCAAAGCCGACTACAAGGATATGCTTGTGGCTGAAGGCGGATCTTCGACCAACAGCGGAACCGAACAGGGCAACATCCTGACTGTTGAAGGCTCTCACGCCAACACCGGCACTTCAATCTGGAACGGTGTCACCGTTGCCGAAAACGGCAAAGGCGAAAACGCCGGTAAGCTCGATGTCGGCAGTGTGTTCGACGTTCTCGGTGAGTTCGTCAACAAGGGGGCTGAAGCTGTTCTGGACGCCACCAAGACCGCAGTTACCAATGTCGCCGGCATCCTTCGCAACGAAGGTACGGCCAACTACGACGATATGACGATTGCCGACGGCGGCAAGTCTGAAAACGCAGGCTTCGAAAAAGGGGACATCCTCACGGTTGCAACAGGTGCCGAGCACAGCAACAGCGGAACCTCGATTTGGAACAACGTTACGGTTCAGGACGGAGCCTCTTCCACCGTTGAAGAAGGAGCCAAAGAAACGATCAATGACGCTTATGTGGTTGCGGGTGACCGTACAAACAAGGGCGAAGTTGATGCGACAGGCGTTGAGAATACCGAAGTTACGGGTACTCTCGACAATCAGGGAACCTCCAACTACGACGATATGACCGTTGAAGCCGGCGGCAAGTCCGACAACTCCGGCTACGAAAAGGGTGACGTTCTTACGATTGCCGACGGCGGCGAACATACCAATTCCGGAACCTCGATCTGGAACAACCAGACCGTGAAGGAAGGCGGTACGTCCGTTACTGAAGAAGGCGGTAAAGAGACCATCAATGACGAGTATGTCATTGAAGGCGACAAGACTAATAAGGGTGAAGTTGACGCCAAGGGCGTTGAGAATACTGAAGTTAAGGGTAATCTCGACAACCGGGGCAAGTCCGAGTATGACGACATGACCATCGGCGACGGCGGTAAGTCCGACAACTCCGGCTATGAAAAGGGCGACATCCTTACTATCGACAAGGGCGGTGAACATGACAACAGCGGCACTTCCATCTGGAACAACGTTGTTGTTGCCGGCGGTGATGTAAACAACACCGGCGATATTGAAACCGAAAAACTGACGATAGACGACGGTCTGGTCAACATCGGCAAAGGCAGTCTCAATGCCGGTGAAACTGATCTGAACGGCGGCGACCTTGTTATCGGCAACGATAAGGACAGAACCCCTGAAAACAGAGTAACGGCTGAGATCAATCCGAAGAACGACGTTATCGACACGAATATCTACGTGAAGAACAACGGCGATCTGAACCTCGGACCTAAGGGCGGACTCGATTGGGCTGACTCCATCGGCTCTCCGACAGTGCCCAGCGGAACACCGAGCAGACTTGTTATCACGACCAACGTGACGACAGGCCCCGGAGGTGGAATTGCAGTAGGTCCGGAAGTCTGGACGGATAAAGACAATCATGTCCAGATCGGAAACGGCGACCTCTACTTCGCTAAGGACTCTCTGACCGTAATCGACAGTTCCATCCTGACTGACGGTAAGTCTGCATTCAGCACAACTTCCGACGTTGCCAAGGTCACGGTTGAGCCGGGTGCAAATCTCGTCCTCGGCAATATTGAAGAAGTCGGCGACTACACAATCGTCAACGGCTACATCACAGGCGGAAATGAATCCGATGGTATGTGGACAGGCGGTTGGACTGGTGACAACCTCTACGCTCTGCCGCAGGACGGCTCCGGTATCAATTGGATCCTGAAGCTGCACAACGATCCGTCCAAGATCTGGGTGAATGCGACATTGGCTGACGTTCGCACTGTTTATCCTGACATTGCAATTCCGAATATCGCCAACGACGATATGCTCAACTGCAAGTCCGGTGATCCGGGTGCCGACTTCGTTTGCCGCGTACTTCGCGACAAAGAATTGGATGTTGCAGGCAAGACTAAGATTCTGAACTCCGTGGCTAATATCGCCTTCGCAGGCGGTGCTATGTCCGTAGCGATGAATGACTTGAACTCCGCAACCGATTCGATTGAAGGACGTGTCTCTATGAAGAACGAAGCCTTCACGGAATACGGCGTCATGCGTGAATGGGAACGCGGCAACGACCTGTGGATTGACGTTATTGGCGGCAAACAGAAATACAAGAGCCTGAGCGCTACGGGTATTTCCAAGGCCGGCTATGACACCAACTCCTACGGATTCGTCATGGGCTACGACCGCAAGTTTGCAGACAAACCGATTATCTTGGGCGCCGCCTTCAGCTACAACCACGGTTCGCTTGACTCCACAGGCGACGTTCTGAAGACAAAGAACAAGTACAACTCGTTCGGTCTGCACGCCTACGGTGCTTACGCTCCGGTCGAAAAGGTCAACCTCATCGGTACATTGAGCTGGATGCACAACTCCTCTGATATTACTCAGTCGATCAATGCAGCCGGATTCAATAAGGCTGATGCGGATGTCAAGACGAATATGTTCAGTCTCGGCGCTCGTGCCGAAGCGACTATTCCCGCCGGAAAAGCCAATATCGTTCCGCACGCCGGTCTCAGATACGTCTGGGCTAAGTCGGGCAATTACGATACGAAGGTTGACGGTAAGAAGGTTTGGAGCAACAAGGCCGATGCCACGAACACCTTCCAGCTCCCGATTGGCGTTGCGGTCAGAACCGACATTGCAACAGGCTCCGGTTGGAACGTTCGTCCGCAGGCCGACGTAACCGTCATCCCGCAGTTCGGCGATACGAAGCAGAAGACCAAACTGTCCAACTTCAATGGTGTCAGCGACAAACTCTCCGGCGAATTTGCAGGCAAGTTCGGTACGAACGTGAACTTAGGCGTCCAGGCTGACAAGGGCCCGGCTACCATCGGCGTCCGCTATGGCTTCACCGGCGGTACGAAGGGTAAGGCCGACCATATGTTCAAGCTTGAAGCCCGTTATCGCTTCTAACATAAACCCAAGCCGCTTCTTCTGAGGCGGCTGCCAAGAAAGGGAGAGGTCCAAAAAATCTCTCCCTTATTTTTGTGCTTCGGTTTTCTGAGGCTCAAAGAAACACATCCAGGTGTTTGCAAACTTCTTCACGACTTGTTTCCCCGCGATAGTCATATCGCGATGTTGTGGCAACAGAGGTATGCCCCATAGCCCGCTGAAGAATAAAAAGATCGCATCCCTGTTCAAGCATCCTTGTGGCAAATGTCCTGCGCAAGTCATGCGGGCGAACCTTCCCCAATTCAGCCAATCCCGCTCTTTTTTGAAGAATCCTGTAGATTGATGACGGCTGCATTGTTCTGAAGAGGAGCTTGCTTTTATCTGCGCCGGGGCAGATTCGAGGAAAAAATATTCCGTCTTCCAAACCCCGCGCCATGAGCCACTCGTCAATGATCCTGTCGATTTTCTTGGGAACGAAGACTCGGCGCTCCTTGTTGCCTTTTCCGATAAAACAAAAAGATCGGTTGCAGCAGTCCCAATTTTTCATTTCCAACTGCACTACTTCAGCCCGTCTCAAACCGCATCCGAGCATTAGAGCAAACATAGCCTTATCTCTCTTGCCTTGATTCGTGCCGTCGTCGCACGCGGCCAAGAGACCTCCGGCTTCTTTTCCGGACAGACTGCGACCCTTTGGCAGCCTTTCATATTTGACGCCTGTCAACGCCTGAATTTTCAGGTAAGACGATTGAGGAATGAGATCGAGCGTCCAAGCCTCTTTTGCCACTGTCTTGAAGGCAGTCAGGTAAAGATTTTGTGTTGCACCGCTGCATCCTTTCTCAGTCAGTGTTTTCTTGATTTCCGTCCAATGATTGCGTTTTAATTTCGCCCAATCAGCAGATTCAATATCTGAAGATCCGAGAATGACAGCGATGTGCTTCAGACAATTGGAAATCGTGATCACCGAACGGGAAGAACCGAGCCTGGAAAGGTAGGCAAGAGCGGGATTCTTTTTTTGAGAAGTATTTGGGTTGGTGTTGAGCATTTTCTTCAAAAAATCTTATCTTACGCAGAGGCTTTCAAATTAAAAAACTGGTCTTTAAATGCCTTTGTAGAGCGCCAGGGTTTTGCGATGAAAATTTGGAGAGGAAATTCTTGAATTATTTAGGTCGCAAGCAAACTTATCCGACAAAATGAGCAAGTCGAATTTGTAGAAAATTGGATGAAGAGGTTATACTTTTGAAAAAGTATTACTATTTCAAAAATGATAAAAATGATGCAACTGATTCAAAACTCTTCTTTGCCGCCGGCGGCTGTGTTGGCAGCCCTCAATCCCGAACCTTGCGCCTGCATTTTATTCAGCTCGTATGTCCAAGCGGGATTCCCATCCCCGGCGGAAAGCTATGTGGACAACGCGCTTGATCTGAATCAGTTTCTTATTCCGAATCCGCCTTCAACGTTTTTCGTCAGAGTTTCGGGCGACTCCATGAACAAAGCAGGGCTTGACGACGGCGATCTTTTAATTGTGGATCGTTCTCTGACGCCCAAGAATAACGATATTGTTATCATGCGAATAAATGACGAATTCACTGTCAAACGCTTTAACAAGCAGGGCGATAAGTTCTTTCTTACTCCTGACAGTTTCAATCCGATTTATAAACCTGTTCATCCGAAATTTGGTCAGGAATGGGAGGTTATCGGAGTCGTCACTTATTCAATAAAAGAACATTGAAGAACAGCATCTCAGAGCATTATGCTTGAACCTGCTATTGTTGAGAGGGTTTGTTGACCCAGGCTGATAGTGTGGACCGGAAGTTCCAGTCTGGAATCTTTGTCTGACTTAGCACTTCTTACCCAGACAGGCTACTTAACCATCAAAGCGGTCAAGTATGGAGATACCGTTTTTCTAGATTATCCAAATCTTGAAGTAAAGAAGTCTATGGGGCAACTGTACGTAGAGCACCTCTTGACAGGTAGAAGCGCAGGACAAGTTGGAGCTGGTCCAATTGTTCAAGTTTTGTCGGAAGAATCAGCCGAGGCGCTTGTCCATATCTTTAATCGTCTTTTTGCAACAATTGATTATCAGCGATATCCGGTAAGAGATGAAGCCTCTGTCAGAGCATTTACTCAAGTTTATTTAGCAGGTGCTGGATTAGAGCCAAAAGTAGAGCACCATACCGCTCACGGGCGCAGTGATTTGGAAGTGAAAGTTAACAACAGGCATTGGATCCTAGAATTTAAGGTTTCTCGGGATCAAGACGACCTAGATAAAAAACTCGGAGAAGCTGGCGAACAACTGAAACTTAAGGGATATGGTAACGATTCTTCATCAGGAAATCTGATCAAAGTTGCCTTAGTTTTCTCCCTAGAAGAACGAAAGTTCGTCCGATGGAAAGAAGTTTAATTGCTACGAAAACGTCCCCAAAATTCTTAGGATCGGAACGTTAGTGGCCCTTTTAGTTTTGTAACGCTAATAGGCGAGGTACTCAGAGTCTTCGATCCTAGGAAAAGACGGTTCCGCCCGAGATAATGGTTAAGTGAAATACTTTTCTATCCGATTCTTGGAGGCTTAGATGGAAGAGATGGATGTTTTAGAGATTGAGATAGACAAGGAATTGAAGGAACAAGCCGAAGCTTTACTTCAGAAAATAGGAATGGATTTGGAAACGGCGATAATACTGTTCATCGAAGAATGCGTTCGAATACATGGTCTCCCGTTTGAACTCAATGATCCTTTAACGAATGCCGCGGAATTCCCCTTGCGTGAGCGAGGGGATGGATAGCGGGCGAACCGGCAAGGTTCGCGTGATAGAATGGCCTCGTGAGGCCTGCCGGCCCCTCACAATCCACTTTTTTCCGGCTAAAAGAATTCGGGAATGAACGGTTCAAAAACTGTTCTGACTCGATGAGGGCGTATTTGTGAACACGCCCACGCTTATTCGTACTCCTTAGGGAGAACGCAAGCCGTTAGAATTTGGGGTTCGCCCCAAAGAAGCCGCAGTCGTAAGCCTGCGGTAGTTCACTTGGCGTCAAACCTCAAGTACTTGCAAAAGACCATTCAGGAATTGAATGAAGGAAAAAGGAGGGCTGAAAAAGAACTTATTGAGGATTAAGTTCCAGAAAGTGTCATCTCAGATGTTGGAGTTAGAGGAAAGAGTTCAATCTCTTTGTCAGAGCAGATACCCATGAGGCCATTTTGACTGTAACCGAAAAGCGGCCAGTGCGCCTAAAAATTGAAATCGTCAAATTGTTTATGCAAAGCATTTTTGGCAAAATTCACTTCTTATCTGACCATTCATAGCTTTCGGTATTTTGATGAAATCAAGAAGTTTGCTCAGTCAGGCCGTTGTCTCAGGCCTTTTGTTTTTTCAGCTCCTTTCTGTTTCGGCCTCAGATCTAACCTCTGATATCCAAGAAGTGATCAAAGGTAAAAATGCCCAAGTAGGCGTTGCCGTCCTCTACAAAGATGATGCAGTCACCGTGAATAACGAGGATCAATATCCTTTAATGAGCGTTTTCAAATTCCATATCGCTCTTGCTGTTCTAAAGAAAATGGAGCAGGAAGGAATACCGTTAACTGCTCTTGTTACGCTCGGACCCTCGGACATCGACACGAAGACTTGGAGCCCGATGTACAAAAAATACAAGTCCAAGGAAATCACTTTGTCTTACGGCGACTTGATCAACTACATGGTCTCCCAGAGTGATAACAACGCTTGTAACTGGCTGATCAATTTCGTAGGCGGAATTCAAAATGTGAATGCATTCATTAAGGACTTGGGTATTGATCAAATCCAGCTGATCGAAACCGAAAAGTCCATGGAGCAGGACATTAGAAAAAGTTACAACAACTGGTCAACGCCGTTATCTGTTGCTCAGCTCTTAAGAAAGGTCTACACAGAAAAGGTCCTTTCTGATGAGTATTTCGCTTTCTTAGAAAAGGCTATGCTGGCTTCGGCCTCAGGTAAAGACAAGTTCAGAGCAGGCTTCCCGAAAGAAGTGGAAGTCGGCCATAAGACCGGAATGTCGTACAGAACTCTGGAAGGCATCAGAATGTGTGATGCAGACGTGGGCGTTATCTATATGCCTGGAGGCGAGAAATGCTATCTGGCAGTTCTGGTTAAAGACTCGAAAGAATCCGACGCTGAAAATGCAAAGATCATGGCTGATATCGCGAAGAAGGTTTACGAGCATTACACGGAAAACTCAGCCAAGGCTGCAGCTCCGGGTAAATGATCTCTTTAACCTTAAGTTGAAATTTAGGCGATTAAGAGGATACGCCCGAAACGAGGTTCAATAGGATTGATGTGGACAAAATCCTACGGTTTGTAAAACTCGTTTAGTAAAACCCGCATACAACCTAAATCCAATTCACAAGAATTTCGTCGTTTATTAGTTAGTTAATAAACATGACTGTTAAAGGACGCTCAATTGCTTTAAACGGGTAGCGAAAGTCGCGGCGTTCGTAATCCCCAAACTTTGAGCGAAGAGAAAACATACGAATTTGACAGGTCGGTGCTAACGCCTTCCTGCCAAAATTCTCTTTTACCTAATGAAAACCTAAATAATCAAATCGGCTTTCTCTTCAGCAGTGAATTACTTGCCGGCAAGATTGTTTTTCTTGAGCCAATTCTCAATTAAATGGGCTAATTGCTGGTTGTTCTTCTCAGCCATTAAGAAGTGAGAGTTTCCGTGAATGCCGATTTCCGGTAAGTGGATAAGCTCAGCATGACCGCCGTGATCATTAACGGCTTTGACAAATTTTCTAGCCATCTCCAACTCGCTGCGCCACTTATCAGGACCAGCGGCTTCGCTAGGCTGATCAGGAATGTAGTCGCCGTAGATCAGCAGGATAGGAATCTTAGTCAGTTTCTTAAAGTTCTGAAGTGAAACGCCCTCAGCAGCTCCGCCAAGAATGGCTACTTTTGTTTTTTCCTGAGTCGGAACTTGGCCTTCAGGGAAAAGGAACGGAGTTCCGCCGGGTTCTAAAGCAACGATCGCCTTAACGTTCTTCGTGTAGAAAGGTGTTCTCCAGCCGATCGTGCCGCCCATGGAATGTGTCATGAGAATGGAAGGACCGATCTTGTCAAAGAGTTTGGCAAGACTTTTAGCGTTGACGTTGTTGTCCAAAGGACCGGAATACGGATTCCAAGAACGCTGGAAAGCTTCAACGGCTTCAGGCGTATTAGGAAATTGAGAGTTCTTGAAAACGCCTTTCTTATCTCCGACTCTGCTCAAACGGAAAAACGTCTGATCCTGATACAACGGATTTCCGCTCCAGGTATTGTTGCCGTTATCTTCAACAGTGGAGAGGCCGGCTTCGCCCATACGAGGCTGGTCGATTAAGTAAACGCTGTAATGTTTCTTGAGTAAGATGTTCTGGAAACCGTCTCTTCCGTCAGGCGTACTCTCCCAAGTTCTTTTGGTTTGATCTCCGCCGTGCTGAAAGACGATTGGGTACTTATTTGGATTAACCGGAATTTGATAAAAGACATAGGCGTGATCCCCGTAAGCCTTTTGTCCTTCCGGACTTAGAAAATGGTCTTCTGAGAAGGTTCCGGGTTTCTGAACTACGGAACCTCCGATTGCGAAACTGCCCTGTGTCTCAAGTTCGAGCGGTGCAGCGACAGCTGCCGCACTGAGGATTAAGCCGGAGAGTGCAACGCATAAAGATTTCTTGATCATATCCGCCTCGTTAATCAAAATTGGAAAAGTTGAGTTAGGTACTGAACTAATGGCATGGAGACAATGGCAACCAATGTTGTCAGAGTGGCGCCTTGCAAAGAAACGTCATAAGCCTTCGGATTTAATAGCTGAGCCAAAAGCGGTGTGCCGGCGCCGGCAGGTGTGGCAACTGCAGCCAGTAAGACACCGAAGAAAATCGGATTGTCCACAAACGGACGCATAATCAGGAGAATGATGACCATCTTGAAGAGTGAATACAGCCAAATCTTCTTATTGGACAAACACTGCTTCCAGTTCATATCTGCAAGGAAAGAACCGATTAAAAGCATAGACAAAGGAGCAGTCATACCGCCGAGCATCTTGATCGGCTCGGCAATGATTCTTGGAATCTGTGTTCCGGTGAGATAAATAATGAGAGCAAGAACGCAGGCAATGATGCCGGGATTCATAATTTTGCGAAGCGTATCCATGCTGAAAAACGATCCGCTGTTGCCGCCGCTCATCCAGTAGTAACCAAGTGAGAAGAAGAGCAGGTTATAAGGCAGAAGGAATGCAGTGATGTAAATCATCGCTTCATGACCGTACAACGAATACATCATCGGAATCCCTATCATGGAGATGTTGGTGAAAGTCGTCATAACAGTGACTGCACCTCGTTCTTCCTTCTTAAAATTGAGCAGTCTGCCCAGCATCATGCTGAGAATAATTAAGCAGGCAAGAGAAGCTAGAACAATGGCGAAAGTTTGAACTAACTGAGTCCCGCCGATTCGAGGCTCATTTCCTAAGACGCCTGTGAGAATAATGGCCGGCATTGCATAGTTAAAGACCAGTTGAGTCAGTGCCGGAATATTTGATGGATTGATGACTTGTTTTTTCCGAGCGTAGACGCCCACCAGAATCAGAATGGAAAAAGTAAGCATTTGTTCCATTAACAGCATTTTCTAAACCAATCTCCTAAAGCTCTTTATCTTCAATGCTGGTACTTTACCTATAAGTAAAAATACTTATTTGCCTAAAATTTTGGAGATGTGATCTAAAAAATTTTGTTTGACTTTTGGGTAACGATTTAGGCGAGCGGCTTTCAGTCTGAGTTGGTGTCGCCTTTGTAGTTTGTGTAGAAGAACTTCAGAGTCACAAATGAAACAGCCAACAGAATGATTGTGGAAAAGAAGAGGGCGGAAAGAAGAGAACAGGTCAAAGTCAAAGCTTCTTTCGGTTGTTCATTTCTGAAAGCAACAAACCGATAAGCGTTAATAGGATGCCTAACGCGGCGCGTGGAGAAATGGTTTCGTGTAGAACTACGACAGAACAGAGGACGGTGATGACGGGAACAAGGTAGATGTACACACTTGTCTTTACCGCTCCGAGAACTTTGACGGCAAAATTCCACGTCACAAAACACATGGCGGACGCGCCAAGCCCTAAGAACAAAAGATTAAAGAAGAAGACAGGTTCAAAAATCCTTTGACAGTTCAGACCGGATTCGAATAATAGTGCCGGGAGCATAAAGAGGATTCCATATCCGAAAATCTTTCGTGTGGCGAATATTGTCGGAAAGCCGAACTTTCCGATTTCTTTCATAAGGATTGAATACAAAGCCCAAACGGCAGCGGCAGATATGGTCAACAAATCTCCTTTTGGATTGACCGCCATCGTCCCTCCGGAAAAACTTAGCAAATAGATCCCGACAATCGCCAGGCAAAAACCAATGAAGAAAGCCGCTGAGGGTAGTTTTTCTTTTAACAGGACGCACGAAAATATCGCCGTAAAAAACGGGGACACTGACATGATGACACCGACGCTGCTTGCCTGCGTGTAGGTAAGAGCGATGTTCTCCAGTAGGTAATAGAGACAAATTCCGAGAAAACCCGCCGAAGCCAAATAAACATTCTGTCTTCTTGTTAATTGGTAAGTACTTTT
>ERZ857922.1433-NODE-1433-length-29356-cov-4.469984_pt1 | contig 29356 bp, 25 predicted proteins | sample MGYA00519579_ERZ857922 | MGnify/ENA primary metagenome ERZ857922 (study PRJEB31778, sample SAMEA3449375) | human gut metagenome | biome: human gut; feature: human-associated habitat; material: faeces | place: United Kingdom | collected 2010/2012 ... | reverse complement strand
GGGCTGCCGCCCTCACCCCGCTTGGGGCTACGCCCCAAACCCCATTTTCAAAAATTATATAGGTTTTTCGATAGACTGAAAGTCTGATTTTCAATTTTATAAACCTCAAACTCTCCCGATTACTGTGCTCTAAGTTAAACCCGAAAATACAATTCACAACTCAGCGATTAATCCTCGCTGAGTATGAATGGAAAGTCTGATCTTCAATTTTATAAATCTCAAACTCTCCCGATTACTGTGCTTTAAGTTAAACCCGAAAACACAATTCACAACTCAGCGATTAATCTTCGCTGAGTATGAACATATCATAAATAACCTTGATAGCCTTCTCGAAGTCAGCCTCGTGGATACCTACTATGATATTAAGCTCACTTGAACCCTGGTCGATCATCTTTATATTGATGTCTGCGTGTGATAAAGCCGCAAATATTCTTGTAGCAGTACCCTTCTTGGACTTCATGCCACGTCCTACTATAGCGATAAGTGCAAGATCGTTCTCTATCTCAATATGGTTGGGGTCTGTTACCTCGCATATCTTTTCAACAATGTCGGGAGTCTTGTCAACGTCCTTGCCGTCAACGATAATGCTCATTGTGTCGATGCCTGTGGGGATATGCTCAAAGCACATACCGTTAGCCTCAAGCACTGTAAGTATTCTGCGTAAGAAGCCTATCTCGCTGTTCATCTCATCCTTTTCGATTGAGATAACGCTGAAGTGCTTTTTACCTGCAATACCCGTGATTATGTGCTGAGGAGGCTCATTGTCCTCTGCAACTATCATTGTACCCTTTGCCGAGGGGTCGTTGGTGTTGCGGATATTTATCGGAATCTTTGCGCTTCTTACAGGGAAGATTGCGGCCTCGTGAAGTACCGACGCACCCATATAAGACAGCTCACGCAGTTCTTTATATGTGATAGACTCGATGACCTTAGGCTCGTCAACTATTCTGGGGTCTGCGATAAGGAAGCCGTTTACGTCTGTCCAGTTCTCATAAAGCTCGGCATTGATAGCCTTTGCAACGATAGAGCCGGTAACATCAGAACCGCCTCTTGAGAATGTGCGTACCGTGCCGTCGGGATTAGCACCGTAGAATCCGGGGATAACAGCGTGTGAAAGACCGTGCAGTACAGACGCAAGGCAGGTATCTGTAAGCGTATCGTCAAACTTTCCGTCGGGACGGAAGAATACTACCTTTGCGGCATCTACGAATTCATATCCCAGATAATTTGCAAGAATGATACCGTTCAGGTATTCGCCACGGCTTGCGGCATAATCCTTACCGGCTTTCTTGCGGAAATTGTCTATAATTACCTCATACTCGTCATCAAGTGAAAGAGTAAGTCCTAAATCGCTTATAATTCCGTTGAAACGCTCTGCGATAGGCGCAAACTGATTGTATGCGTTCTTGCCCTCGTTTGCGACTGCGTCATAGCACGCATAGAGCATATCCGTTACTTTTATATCGTCCTTGAAACGCTTGCCGGGCGCACTGGGAACTACATATCTGCGTTCCTTGTCGCTTCTGATTATATCAGCTACCTTGCGGAACTGATTTGCGTCGGCGAGTGAGCTGCCGCCGAACTTGACTACCTTACTCATTTTTTAATTTCCTTTCTTGTATACCGTTTACGTCCCTTTTTATGTTGATTTTTACGGATTTTATAGTATGGGACTATATTCTATAATATTTTACCACAGTAAAAAGGAAAAATCAATATGTGAAGGTGAATTTTAAAGGGTTTGAGGTAAAAAAAGGCACATTCTGCAAAATGAGCGGAATGTGCCGTAGTTTGTAGAAAAAGTCTTTTGCTTGAAGTGCCTTCTGTTATATCATTCAGCTTTGGCTACAAAGGCAAGCTACCGATAGTTCTTTTTGTCGGACAGCACTTCTCGGGTTCGCTATTCAAATCAATGCACCTGTCAATATGAAAGAGGGAGACAACCAAAGGGATCAGGTACAAGTCTGAGCCTTGCTCACGAAAGGCTCGTGCACTCCGCTAAAGCTCCGCTGGACTTGACAGCCCCTCTCCCTGTCCCTTAGGTTTTCTCCCTCTTGGCTCCCTCTTTCCTTACCCATACCCACACCCCGTCGGGGTGTTGGCGGAACTCGTAAAACTACCTGAACATTGTATATCTTGTCAATGCAGGGACGCTTAACGCTACACGTCCGCATATTAGTACATATATCTCAGGTTAGTGGCGTTTTTTGAAGGGTCAATGTCAGTGCAGTTGTAATGATGTACTCACGAAAATATTAACTCCTTGTCGGCACGGAAAGTGTTTTCGGCGATGTCTGCGAAAATTTATTTATACAGCACATATTATAATATGTGACATAGAAAAAACGAGCCTCCCGTGTGGGAGGCTCGCAAAGAAATTACTTATTCTTTTTCTTCTTGCTGATGATGAATGTAATAACACCGACTGCAACTAAAACTACCAGTGCGACAACGCAGATAATGATTGCTGTCATATCAAAAGTCACGCCTGTGTTTGTGTTGCCGCTGCTTGCTCCGACTACTGTGCTTGCGCCGATTTCTTCGGCAAAGCAGGTAATACCCAGTAATATCGACATTGCTGCGGCTGTAACCGCAGAGGTTAATTTCTTCATAATAAGTATCATTCCTTTCTTCTTTTTGTAAAGACTACTATACTACATTTCTTCCGAAAAAGCAAGCGGAAAATTATACAAATTTTTTCAGCCTTCGGCTAAGTTTATTCTGTAGGTGCGGCGGGTGCTGTTGTCGCCTTGGCGCCGTTTATGATTCCCTTGATTATTTCGGGCTGGGTTACTGTGCACTCTGTGCGGTCGAATAAGCCGAAGCCGTGATTACCGTTATAGCCGTTATCCCAGTAAACAGTAACGATATTTCTCTGATGAGCGGCATAATTCACATACTCTGCGAAATAAGCACGATATATAGTATTGCTCTTATCCTTTGAGGTCCTGTCGTTTGCGCCGTACTCGCCTATTACAACGCCGTAACCGTTCTTGATAAACGCATTGTAGAGCTTATCGAACTGTCTGTTTACGAGCGTTTCACTCTGTCTGCGCTTTACAAATTTCTTGACCGAGTCGCCCCATTTATAGAAGGTATCTTTGCCTTCGTCTACGCAGAATTCCCACGGGGTGTAGTAGTGGACGGAAATCATTATCCTGCTGTCATTCGGGATAACTAACTTTGCTTCCATTGTATATGTATCGCAGTCGCCTGTTGTGAAGTTTATATCTGTGTTCCAGCCGGGGATAAGCAAATAACGGCTGTTGTTATTGCCGCCTGCTTTTCTTACCGTATCAACGAAAATCTGATTGTATGCGTTGATGTTGTTGTAGTATTCGGGTTTGGGGTTGCCGTATGATCCGTCAAACACTTCGTTCATTGACTCGAATACGAGGTGATCGTCATAGTTCTTGAAGCGATTTGCTATCTGCTCCCAGACCTTTTCGTACTTTGCTTTTATAGTCTCCTGCTCGGAAGCGGGTTCGCCGCAGAGAAGCCAGCCGCCTTTTATGCTGTAGTAGCCGTCGCCGTGAACGTTGATTATAGCGTAAAGTCCGTTATCAATGCACATATCGACTACTTCCTGCACTCTGTCGAGCCACTTTGAGTCGATAGTGTAGTCGGGGCCTTCACCTATCTTCGAAAGATATGATACGGGGATACGGATAGACTTGAAGCCCTGTGCCTTTACCTGCTTGATGAGATTTTCGGTAATTACGGGGTTGCCCCACGCTGTTTCGCTCGGTGTTCCGTCGGAGTTTGACTCAAGCTGATTACCGAGGTTCCAGCCGGGCATTAAGTTCTGCGAGAACTGAACAGAGTCACCTTTTGTTTCGGCAGGTGCAGGTTCCGGATTCTGTGTTGCGGTCGTTGTGGTTGTAGTGGTTGCCGCTGTTGTTTCGGCTTTCGTTGTGGTAGTAGTAGTTGTTGTTGTTGAAGCCGAACTGTTTTCAGATGATGTTGCGGCATTTCCCGAGCAAGCGGAAATTCCCGTTATCACCATTATGCCGCTTAAAATTGCGGCGAGCATTCTTTTCTTCATAGATACCTTTCTTTCCTTGACTGCCGTTTTTTTGATATGCGGACAGCCTTTTTAATTGTGTCAATCATATTGTAATGGTTTTCATGGAAAAAGTCAATAGCCAAACAGACTTATCCGCTAATTTTGCTAAAACGATTACACAGCGTTTGCAGAATGCAAAAACCGCCTGTAAAACCGTTAAGTCTTACAGGCGGTATACTATATATAGGAGAAATTTTTACTCGGCTACGTTAGTCGTATCTCCGGGAACAGCATCGGGCGGTGTGACCGGCTCGGTTGTGCTGTAGTCGGGGTAGTAATCGTACTCGCTGCTTGTATCTATCGCAGAAAAATCATCTTTTGAGAAGGAATCTTCTGTTTCGACAAGGTAAACGCCGTCAAGCGCTGTCAGCTTTATAAGGAAGTTGCCGGGGCAATATACCTTTACTGCTGTAATATCCTTAGCGTTCTCCTCGAATAATGCGGCGATAGCCTCGCTGCCCTTTACCTTTGTGTTATCGGAAAGATAAACCTCTGTAACACGGATGTTGCCCTTGCTGTCTGCCTTAGCTAAAATGCTCTGCATTTCTTCGGGCGTTACTGTATTTCTGAAGGTAACGTAAAGGAAAACATCTTCGGTGTTCTCTTCCGCCTTGCTGTATGCCTCCATAGCCATTCTGAAACGGTCTTCCGCACTTATCGAGGTTGTCGGTGAAACAACAACAGGACTGCCGGAATTCAGCAGGGCGACGCTTGAAAATGTGATAGCTACGGCGGCTGCGGCACCTGCCACAGAAAGCCAAACCGTTTTCAGCCTGCTCTTTTTAGCCTGTACAGACTTACCCATAGCGGCTTTTCTTATCTTCTCGTAATCAAACGAATACTCGCTCATCAGTTCTTTGTAAAAATCGTTTGTATTCATCTGAAAGCCCCCTTCCGTAAGTCGTTATAATTTGAATTTTTTCTTTTGTCTTTCTATTGTGCGATAGAGCTTGTTTTTAACGGTAGACAGCTTGACATCAAGCGCCTTCGCTACATCCTCCAGCTTCATATCGCACGCAAAATGAAGATAGAATATCTGACCTGTCAGTTCATCGGTCTTCATTATGTCATCGAAAATCTGTTTTGCAACGATCTTGTTGCTGATAACGTCCTCAAGTCTTTGCTGAGGCTTGGACATCTCCCGCTCGATAGCGACCATTTCTTCTTCGGTATAGTCGGAAAAAGAGGTAACCTTGTCATCCTTCTTCCTGCCCGAAAAATAGGTGCGGCATTCAAACTTCGCTATATTTATAAGGAAAGCCTCGGGGCTTTCGATGTCCTCGTGTCCTTTTTCGCTTATGCGCTTGAAGAAACGTGTATAGACGTTCTGAATAATATCTTCCGCATCTTCTCTGTTTCCGCATTTGCTGACTACAAAACGGGAAACGGATCTGCAGGTTTCGTTGTAGACACGGTTGAAATATTCTTCGTTATTCTCGTGACCTCCGTGAATCTCTGCGCCCATCGGCTCACCTCACTTTGTCACCTACTTTGTAGTAGGCTGAATTTCAGAAAAAGTTTCACTCGAAATGAAAATTCTGTGTATCGGATAAGTAAAAAAATAAGAATGTTTTTTGTGCAGTATAACCATATATTGATTTTTGACTGCCGGGAAGCAGAATATATGGCACGAAGTGCGTGCTGTCTGCATATTTCCTCTATTATATTGTACATTAAACGGGGCGGTTAGTCAAGGGGAACATAATAAACGGAGCAGAATAAAGAAAATGTGTCGTTTGTAACGTTTGCAACACATACAAATGAAACGGATTTTACAAAAACAGTTAATAACAGAACCGGAGCTTAGCTTAATGCTAAGTTTTTTGTTATACAAATTGTTGTATTTTCAGATTTAATGCTGTAAAGGCACAAAATCCCATTAATGTTTATATTGTTTCACCAAAACAAAAATGTATTTTTGTGCAAAATGCCACTTGCAAATCTAATTGCGATATAGTATGATTAAAAATAGCTTAAATGCAAAAAAATATTTTATGGAGGACAAAAAAATGAAGTTTACAAAAACTTTAGCTGCAATCGCAGCAGCTTCACTCGCAGTATCATCACTTGCAGTGAGCGCATTTGCAGCAGACGCATTAGTTTCAATGACTGTTCCTGAGAACGGTAAACCTCAGGATGCAGGTCAGGTTAATTTATGGGAACTTCCCTTTGATGACAGCGTTGAAGCATGGGCAGGCAAGGTTGATAAGGCAGTAGCTACTGTTACAACTGAGGCTTATGCTAACGGCGCTTTAGGCGGTAACACTGTTGCCAATGACGGTTGGGCTTCATCAGACCAGGTCGAAAGCAGTGAAGCCGGCACACATGAATGGGTTTGGGACAGCATCGGCGGTCTTCAGACTCAGGACGCAGACGGTAAGTCAAACGGTTACTTCAAGGTAGAAGTATGGTGGATGAATGCTCTGGGAGAAGAGGGCAATCAGACTCCTGCTACATTAACAATCGACAAGGTTGATTTCTATGATAAGGCCGGCGATTTACTCGCTACATATCCCGCAGCTGCTGACACAGATACAAAGCCCGCTGAGCCTAAGCCTATTCAGACAAAGGCAGATATTTCATTTACAGATGGTAAAACTCCGTCATACACATACACAGTTAAGGGCGACATTGATGCGCTTAAGGTTGATGTTGCACTTTCAGCTGATGCAGCAGCAGCTCAAGCAGGTTGGAACGATTGGTGCTCTGCAGGCGTTGCTGTTAAGAACCCCGACGGTACAGTTAAGTACTATCAGTGGGGCGGCGCCAGCGTAACATGGTCTTGGGATGTAGACGGTGATAATGTTGGAGAAACTAAAGACGGCGTTGGCACCGAAACATGGGTAGGCACTATCGGCGCTGACGGTGGTCAGATTTCTATCCCCGTTGTTAAGGGTGCTGTAGTTGATTTCTACTGCTTAAGCTGGGATACATATAATGGCGTTCAGTACACATTAACAATCAACGATGAAGAAGCTGCAGTAAAGCCCGTTGATCCTGTTGATCCTGTTGATCCTGTTGATCCTGTTGATCCTGTTGATCCTGCTGATCCCGGTGAAACAGAAGTTCCCGCTGAGCCTGTAGCTCCCGCTGACGTTACAATTGCTAACTCAGGTAGGACAGTTGTCGATTCAGGTCTTGTTCGTACAAACATCATCAATGAATGGACCGGCAACGATGCAGACGTAATCGCTGATAAGGCTGCTTTTGCAGGTGCTAACAAGATTTCTGTGAAGTTTACAGTTACAAACTTCACAACTCCCTTCAAGGCTTGGATCGCTATGGCTGACTCCAAGTGGGAATGCCAGTTCCAGGGCGAAGGTAACGAGGTCAATGCAAACGCTAAGTGCACTCCCGTTGAAGTAACAGGTAATGGTACTTATGTTGTAACAATCGACCTTGACAAGGTTATCGATGGTGTGGCATTCATCGCAGTTTGCACAGACCTCAAGGCTGCTGAAGACGATGCTATCCCCACAATCGCTATCGATCAGATTAAGATCAATGAAGAAATCACAGTAAAGCCCGGCGAAACAACTGAGCCTACTGAGCCCGGCAAATCAGATCCTGTTAAGCCCGGCGATTGCTCAGGCGAGCCCGTTAACCCTCCTACAGGTGCGGCAGTAGCAGTTATCCCTGCAGCTCTCGCAGCAGTAGCAGTTGCTACAACAGGTATCGTTCTTAAGAAGAGAAGCAAGTAATTGCTTTTAAACGGTTTAACGCTTTGAATTAAAGAGCATACGACCCCTCCGCTTATAGCGGAGGGGTTTTTTTATCACATAAGTTGGGATATTTTCAAATTTAATGCTGTAAAGGAACAAAATTGCATTGCTGTTTATATCGTTTCACCAAAACGAAAAAGTCTTTTTTGTGCAATATGCCACTTGTAAAAAAAACTGCGATATAGTATGATTAAGAAAAGCTTAAAAGCTAAAAAAATATTTTATGGAGGACAAAAAAATGAAGTTTAAAAAAACTTTAGCAAGTGTTTGCGCTGCTGCAATCGCAGTTTCTTCACTTGCAGTAAGTGCTTTTGCCGGTTCTATCACATTCAGTGATACAGCATGGTGGACACAGAAGGACTTAAAGATTGAAGATATTTTGGAAGGCAACAAGCCCGAAGATGTCGAATCAATCACATTCACAAGCGACACTACTTTCCTCATCGGTTACAACTCAACAAAAGTAACTGATGAAAAGACAGGTAGCACATGGAAGCAGGATGCGACTGCTGCTGACACTTATACAGTTTCGGATGCAGTTCTCGCTCCGCAGGAAATCGAAGGCAAAACAGTTAACCCCGCTTTCAGCGTAATGTTAAGCAAGGGCGACGGCGTTGATTACACAATCAACTGGAAGGTTAACCTTAAGAACAATGATCCCGCTAAGCCTAAGCCTGTTCAGACAAAGGCAGATATTTCATTTACAGATGGTAAAACTCCGTCATACACATACACAGTTAAGGGCGACATTGATGCGCTTAAGGTTGATGTTGCACTTTCAGCTGATGCAGCAGCAGCTCAAGCAGGTTGGAACGATTGGTGCTCTGCAGGCGTTGCTGTTAAGAACCCCGACGGTACAGTTAAGTACTATCAGTGGGGCGGCGCCAGCGTAACATGGTCTTGGGATGTAGACGGTGATAATGTTGGAGAAACTAAAGACGGCGTTGGCACCGAAACATGGGTAGGCACTATCGGCGCTGACGGTGGTCAGATTTCTATCCCCGTTGTTAAGGGTGCTGTAGTTGATTTCTACTGCTTAAGCTGGGATACATATAATGGCGTTCAGTACACATTAACAATCAACGATGAAGAAGCTGCAGTAAAGCCCGTTGATCCTGTTGATCCTGTTGATCCTGTTGATCCTGTTGATCCTGTTGATCCTGCTGATCCCGGTGAAACAGAAGTTCCCGCTGAGCCTGTAGCTCCCGCTGACGTTACAATTGCTAACTCAGGTAGGACAGTTGTCGATTCAGGTCTTGTTCGTACAAACATCATCAATGAATGGACCGGCAACGATGCAGACGTAATCGCTGATAAGGCTGCTTTTGCAGGTGCTAACAAGATTTCTGTGAAGTTTACAGTTACAAACTTCACAACTCCCTTCAAGGCTTGGATCGCTATGGCTGACTCCAAGTGGGAATGCCAGTTCCAGGGCGAAGGTAACGAGGTCAATGCAAACGCTAAGTGCACTCCCGTTGAAGTAACAGGTAATGGTACTTATGTTGTAACAATCGACCTTGACAAGGTTATCGATGGTGTGGCATTCATCGCAGTTTGCACAGACCTCAAGGCTGCTGAAGACGATGCTATCCCCACAATCGCTATCGATCAGATTAAGATCAATGAAGAAATCACAGTAAAGCCCGGCGAAACAACTGAGCCTACTGAGCCCGGCAAATCAGATCCTGTTAAGCCCGGCGATTGCTCAGGCGAGCCCGTTAACCCTCCTACAGGTGCGGCAGTAGCAGTTATCCCTGCAGCTCTCGCAGCAGTAGCAGTTGCTACAACAGGTATCGTTCTTAAGAAGAGAAGCAAGTAATCACTTTTAAGTGATGAGATGCTTTAATTAAAGAGCATACAGCCCCTCCGCTTATGGCGGAGGGGTTTTTGTTTTATTCTGCGCTATAGGATTTAAATTTCGGGGTATATAACTGAAAGCCACAGCTTTTGCTGTGGCTTTCAGTTTGTAGAAAAAGTATTATATTTGATGTGCTTCTATTATTTCCTTTTAACATTTATCTATCGTGGCAAGCTACCCGATAGTTCTTTTTGTCGGACAGCACTTCTCGGGTTCGCTATTCTGTTACGTTGCTACTATGTACAAGGGAAAGAGCCAAAGCAATTAGGAAAACAACTTCTAAGCAACTACAATCACCACCATAGTTGGCTCGGCTTGACCGAACAACAGAACCTCACCCCCTTTTTCGAGGGCGGGCAAGGATATAGTGCTTTTCGAAGGATAGTGCGGTTTTGGAAGGGTTGATACAGGCGAGGGTTGCGTGACAATCCCTCCGTCTTGACGGCAGAAAAGCTTGTAGTATAAAAAGGCGGATATACTGCAAGCAAACGCAATAAATCAACAGTTTGTGCCTTGCCGTCAATCCACCTCCCTTTGACAAGGGAGGCAAGTGTGATAGTGCTTTGGCGCAAACGGTCGTATTTCAAAACTATGCGTATGCAGGGACGCTTAACGCTACACGTCCGCAGGTTAGTACTCAGGTTAGTGGCGTTTTTTTGAAAGGTAAATGTCAGTGCAGTTGTACCGATATACTCACGAAAATATTAATACCTTATCAGTATAGAAATTGTTTTAAGCGGTGTTGGAGATATATTTCGCTGTGTGGGGTTTCATAATAATCAGTTTATCGACAGTAACGAAGGTTACGCAATTCGCCAACCGTCAGAACGGCGACCCGGGAGCGGCGGCACGCCGGCAAAAATTCGCTTTATAATTAGAAATTTCGCTTTCTGCGGAAAGCGACCTAAGGCGTTGCCTTAGGAATCACAAGCATGGTTGCTTGATAGCAGTCACAAAAAAGTCGCTGCAAGGACGCAGCGACACAAATGACCGCAGACGGACACCTTTGAAAAGGGTCAATCGAAACTTTTGGTTTCTCTTTTTAACGTTTATTACCGCCGGTAACGAAAGTAAGGCAAAGCTCAATCAAATAGAACGGCGAATTTGATGCGGGTCACACCCGCGCCGCAGATTATCCGGTAATCATTGCTTTGTTTATTCCCGACCGTTTTACTAACCTCAATAACCACCAACCTTTAAAAAGGTCGGAATTTGAAGCGGCTCACAGCCGCAGATTATCTGCTAATCATTGCATCGTTTATTCCCGACCGTTTTACTAACCTCAATAACGCACCAACCTTTAAAAAGGTCGGAATTTGAAGCGGCTCACAGCCGTTCGTTGTGGAAGGGTCTGCGTTTGTTTTCAAGAACGACCTTGACGATTGCAGAGTATATATCCTTTCGGGCATAGCTGCAATAGCCGTCTACTACCGAACGCTCCTCATCCTGTGTTACCGTTACTATTTTTACGGGAACAAGGTCAAGCACCTTTTCGGATATTATCCGCTTGCATTTTTCACAATGGCAGGTGTTGAAGCGTCTTAACGCATCGTCAAGTATCTCGTCAATGATTATGCGGTTTATGTCTATCGTTATCTGTCCTGTGTGACGTGTTACGCTTTTAACCGTCTGCTGTTGCTCATCGTCCTCGGGAATATGGAGCATCGGGTTATGCTTTGTGTGTGATTTAGGAGCGGATGTGCCTCGCTTTGACTGCGTATAGTTACGCAGTTTGTCCTCTACGGTGCTTTCGGCAAGCGATCTTTTCTCTCTTTCCTGCTCGGCAGGCGGTAAGAACGGATTGACACCTGAGGGCTTTGCATTTATAAGATTCATTACCTGTCTTGTCTTGCTTGATTTATATTCTTCTGCCACAGGAGGCGCTCCTTTCGTGAATTACTGTTTCTTTGACGGTCTGCGGACGGGACGTTTGCTGTCCTTTTTCTGTGATTTTTTCATCGGCACACCGGTCACTTCGTTGATAAGACTGCGGTATTCTGCGGTTGCCTTGGAGCGTGGGGCATATTCCATTATGGAAATGCCGTGTGCAGGGGCTTCCGCAAGGGAAACGTTTGTACTTATCCTTGAGCTGAGTATCTTTGTGCCAAGCTGTTCGGCTATCATTCCGGCAAGCTCCTCAACTTCTTTTGTAAGCACAAGTCGGGGATTATATTTATTAAGCAATATGCCTGTAATCTCCAGATCCTTGTTGTAATATTTCTTTACGGCGAAAATCGTTTCTTTAAGCTGTGCTATTCCCTGCAGGCTGAGTATCTCGGCTATCATCGGAATAATCAGCTTGTCCGCCGCCGTATATGCATTTATCGTGAGGATGGAAAGCGCAGGAGGGGTGTCTATCATTATGTAATCATAATCGTCCATAACGTCCGACAGCGCCTCTCTGAGAAGGTACTCTCTGCCAACACCGGTAAGCTCAAGCTCACAGCCCGACAGCAGTATGTTTGCGGGGATAACATCGCAGTTATCCGTGCATTGTATTGCCTCTTTTACGGTGCAGTTTCCCTTGAATACATCGTACATAGTATAGCTTTCTTCTGCATCAGCGCCAAGGCTGAAGCTGAGATTTCCCTGCGGATCGAGGTCTATTGCAAGAACGCTCTTACCGCTTTCGGTTAGTCCTCCGCAGAATGCGGCGCAGGTCGTGGTTTTGCCGACACCGCCCTTCTGATTTGTTATCGCTATAACAACTGCCATACAGTGTATCCTCTCTTTGACTTAACGGGTTAAATTTTAGGTTTTCAAATTATTTACAGATAAAAGCAATCATACCCGCCGAAAAAGCGGGTATGAATATTTCTGATCACTTTAATTACAATGTGTGCTGAAGATCTTCCATCTCGGAATCTTCGGGCTGATAGATGTGGTAATTTGCCTTACCGTTCTTCTTTACGAAGTACATAGCCTCGTCAGCGGCGGCAACTACCTTGTTGCTGTCATCGCCGTGTTCGGGGTAGAACGCTATACCGATACTTGCCTTTACGTTTATCGAAACGTTTGCAAGCTCGGAGTGGTAGCCCTCGTAAAGCTCATCTATAAGATCAAGCGACAGGCTCTCTATCTCCTCAATCTGCTTAGGATCGGTGATACAAAGAACAAACTCATCGCCGCCGAAACGTCCGGCAAATCCGCTTCCCTTTACACGCTGTTTGATACAGCCGGCAACATACTTGATAACCTCGTCACCTACGGAATGTCCGAAACGGTCGTTTATGAACTTGAAGTCGTCAACGTCTATAAAGAGTACCGCAACCTTTGCGTGTGCGCTACGCTCAATCTCGCTCTTAAGCTCACGCTCAAATGTGCTTCTGTTATAAAGCTGTGATAAGAAGTCATAGCTTGCACGCTCGGAAAGCTGAAGCTCAAGCTTCTTTTCGCTGTCTATGTCGGTTACGACACCGATAACACGGAGCGGTTCGCCAAGACGGTCGGTTACGCAGAGCGCACGGATAGAGAACCATAACAGGCTTCCGTTTTTTGTGGTCATCTGATACTCGCCGCTGTGACCTGTTCTGTTCTTGAGCAGTGCGCTTATATCACGCTTATAGATTTCGGCATAATCCTCCGTCATTATCTTATCAAGGAACTTACCGTTTGCAAGCTGAGCTTCTGACGGGTCTATGTCGAACTTCTCCTTGAAGTTATCCGAAATGTACATTGTTTCCTTGTGGAAATCCCACTCGAACAGCATATTGTCCGAAATGTCGGAGATCGTTCTGTGAAGCTCCTCAGACATACTTACGTCATCGAGCATATTGTTGAACAGCTCGGAAATATCCTTGAACTCATTGTGTGCCTTTATATCAAGACGCTTGTCACGGTCGCCCTCCTGTATCTCACGGGCAACCTTTACCATCTCGTTCATCGGGTTTACGATAGACTTTGTGATGAGAATACCGAGAAGTGCGCATATAACGGCAAGAACCACCATAGTACCGAGCGATATTGCAAGAGGAACTGCAATCTGCGACATTGCTATATTTGCAGGGTAAACGCTTACCCACTTCCAGTTTAATGAGGACGCACCTGTGAAATAATTGTAGCAACCGAGCTTACCGCCTACGTTATAGTCAATGTTATTTTCAGCCGATGTGGGCTTAACTGTAGACTTCATAACATCTCTTATTCCGCTGTCGGCGATATCGTCTATCTTCTGTACGGCGTTACCCTCGTAATTCAGCACGCATCCTGTGCCGTCGGTTACGGAAAGATAGCCTTTGCCTTCGCCGTATGACGTCTTAGACAGTATTTCGCTTATCTTCGAAAGGTCGATAATCTCTATGGCGAATCCGTCGATATTGTTAAGGCCGTCAGCATCTATGCTCTTTGCAACGTAGAACACGCTTGTTTCGTAGTCCTCGTTGTTCATATAGATCTTTGAAATCTTTGTCGAGCCTTCGGAATAGCCCTCAAGCTCCTCGAAGCCGAAGAAGCTCTCCTTCATGCCCTGTATATCCTCGTATTCGTAAACGATATTGCCGGAGGAGTCGGTTATCACAAGGTTCTTGAAACCGCTGTTTCTGTCGGCGATATTCTCGGCAATGAGCGAAAGCATTGACTTGGCATCATCGCCCTGACCGCTCTTTGCAAGCGTTCCTGCAGGCCTGCTTAATGAAAGATAAGCAACATCGGATATACACTCGTTTATGTACTGATTGATTATCTCCTGCTGAGCCGCACCTGCCGCTCTTGCGAACTGGCTTACCGAATTTGCGGCAAAGCCCGTCATACTGAAATATCCCACTATGCCGACTATCAGCATCGGTATTACGGCGAAAGCCGTAGTGAGTATGCGTAAAGTCGTTTTAATCTTTAATGACTGCATTTTATAAAACCTCCGAAACCCTTAAATTCAATATAAATCAACCGCTTCACATTTTATGTTAAATTCCGTCAAAACATATCACGTTTTTCACGTTCCTTCTGCAGCATTTCAAACTGCAGCTTGTAGATATATCTTGAAATAGTTTCTTCCTGCGAATGAGAAACACCGATAAAACGGCATCCGTAGCCTGTATCGGTTTTCTGCGAATCTATCGTCTGTTCTCTGAGCACCTCTGCATTAAGCTCAAGGCGTGAGCCGGACAGATTGATTATCATCAGCAATTTGTCGCCCTTGGCAAAATGCCTGCGTGCGTCGGTGCAGACGAAAAATACTCCGCCGACGTTTATATCCTTGATGTATATTTCGGCAGGCGGATCAAGCGGAACGGGCTTGTCATCGCCCTCCTGCATTCTTAGCGTTATAAACGCTCTTTCATTCGTTTTTATCTTGAAATATCTTCTGCGTTCTTCAAGAAGCTCCGCCTTGTCGGGTCTTAATATCACATTAAGCTGGCGGTCGGTCGATACGGATACGTTCGTCTTGTATCTGTAACGGTCGCCGTCACGCATACTGGCGATGACGTAAACATACTGAGATGTGTCGATCTCGGGCATTTTCCGTCCCTTTATCATCAGCATATTGTCAATAATATTATCGTTAAGGTCGTACATTATCGGAAAGTCGAAGTTGCTCTCGGTGTACATCAGCCGCTCACCGTCAAGCGAGGTTATCTCAAAAGAAGTAAAGTCTTCTTTCTTATAGCTCAAAAAGCACAACTCCCCTTTCCTAAGACACGGGGAAAAGGCATTACAGCCGCACCCAACACGCCTATATTATCATTTATCATTAAGTATACAATAAATTGAACAATAAATCAAGCAGAATCAGCAGTTTTTTAGTCGGTTTTTAAAAATTCTGCGAATTGTTTAAAAAGTACAGCTTGTTTTTATACAATTTAATTAAGAAAAGCTCGTTGACTTTTGTAAGCCGGCTATAATATAATTAGTATAAGCAGAAGTTTGTCGTAAGGGAGGTGCGGTAGCGGAATATTGTTCCGCAGGGTCAATGCAGAATTTTTTTCACGCCGACACATCGAAAGCTCGCACTGTCTGCGAGAAAGCAAGCGTAGCTGTCGGAGCTGTGCTTGCGCTCCCGGCGCTTCTGAGCCTTATGTCGCTGATAATACAGACAAGAAAGTGGCGGACGGAGGGGTTTCTCGCCGCAGGACTTGCTATTCCTGCGATATGCGTTGCCGTGTGGCTTGCGTTCACCTTTCTTTTGTTCTTTATATGCGAAACACGGTCAAGACGTATAAAACGATGCACCTACTTCGAGATACAGAAATCCGCCGCCATTCTCAGCAGGTACGGCGGAAAAATATCGGCGGACACGGGCGGGATACAACGCAGGCTTTATATAATACCGTATGACGAGATGAAGCTGTCTGTGAAAAAGGGCAGGCTTGTCTTTACGGGAAAAATCAGATGCTATGAGGGCGACTCTGACCGTCTGGGGTACCACATAAGGCAGGGCAAGCCTGAATTTGACAGCTGGTGGCTTAATGAAAACGGCTTCAGGGAAATATCCTCGCTGACGCTTCCCAAGTGCTTTCCGAAGCAGAAAACGATTTTCAGACACTGCTCGCTCGCTCAGAAGCGGTATCAGCTAAGGTGCGAGAAAAAGAAAGCCGCCGAAACAAAGCCCGTTTTAAGGCCGAAAACAAGAATAGTCTACAGGCAGGCAAGGAAAAGAACGTTTACCGAGCTTCCCACATTCGACAGGAAGTGGTAGCTTATACTATTGTGCAGTCTGACTAAAAAATACAGCCGTTGCATATTGTCAGTCACCGCTTTTAGAGAATCGTACAAAAATCAACAGATTTCTCCTACCAGCCTTACAAAACGGTAAAAAATGTTGTATAATATACAATTGAGTTGCTAGAACTGTAGCTCGAAATTTGTTAAAATCGCACCAAAAACCATGTAATGTTAATATAACTTAAGGTGGTTTTCTACATATTGTAACTTTGTTACACCGAAATACAAAATACGGAAATCGTTCATCGTATTAACTGTTTATGACACGGGGAACATTTCCTGAGAAGAACCGGCTTGAAAAGGAGGATATATGGCACTTTTCAACACAAACGCTTTTCGCATTACCGAACAGGGTCTGTCTGTTCTGTGGCAGAAGCAGCAGATTATCGCACAGAATATAGCAAACCAGGATACGCCCGGATATAACTGCAAGTATCTTGATTTTTACGCTGTACTCAAGGACAGGATGGAAAGCACGAGCGTTGTCGGAGGTAAGGCGAAGGAAGGCTCAAAGCAGGTCGAGCTTGCTACAAGAGTGTACGAGGACACTGCGACCAACACTCAGCCGGACGGCAACAACGTAGACGTTGATTCGCAGTCAAACGAGCTTGCGAAGGTACAGCTTCACTATCAGGCTCTCAAGAACCAGATGAACGGAGAGTTCACAAGGCTGCGTTCGGCAATGAAAACGTAATTTAAGGCAATACCGCACAATTAACGGCTATCGCCTTAAAGCAGACGCTTTAAAATAATGGATTATATACAGTGAAACGGATTTCAACGCTTTTTTGACATACAGAAAGGAGTTTTTTGCATGGCATTTTTAAGTTCGCTTAATATAGCCGCATCGGGCATGGCAGCGGAAAGACTGCGTCTTGATGTAATTTCGCAGAACGTTGCGAACGCAAAAACCACCAGAACGGAGGACGGTACGCCGTACAGAAGACAGGTCGTACTGTTCGGCGAAAACAAGGGTTTCAACTCTGTGCTTGAGGAAACTATAGCAAAGAGGAAAGAAAAAATAGCAGGGGGAGTGCCTGCGAATACTGTTTCTGCGACTAAAAACAAGGGTGTTCTTGTTACTGAGATAGTCGAGGACGAAACACCGCTCACACCGGTCTATGACCCGACACATCCCGATGCAGACGAGAACGGCTATTACTATCTGCCGAACGTTGACGTGGCGGAAGAGGAAATGGACGCTATGGCGGCTACCCGCTCGTATGAAGCTAACCTCGCTGTGCTGAACGCCGTGAAATCAATGGCGCAGACGGCACTCAGCATAGGAAACAACTAACGATACCCGAAAGGAACTGATATAAATGTTTATAGTACCGCTTACAAGCAGTATCACCCCTATGGAAACGATGAGTCAGAAAAAGCAGACCGAAAGCACAGATGACGGCGAAGCAACGTTCTTTGATGTTTTTGAGTCGCTTGTAAAGAACGTCAAGGAAACCGACGCACAGGTACAGAAGGATTCTGTCGATCTTATGCTCGGCGATGTGGACGATCTTGCACAGATACAGGTAAATCTCGAAAAGGCGGCTACCGCTGTGGATCTGCTTGTTACTGTCAAGAACAAGGCTGTTGACGCATACAACGAGATAATGCGTATGACCGTCTGATCAATACTGATCTACACTTCAAGGGAAGGATACATATATAGATGAAGGATAAGCTCTCCGCTTTCTGGAGCGGATTCAAAGATAAATGGAGCTCGCTTGCGAAAAATCTGCGGATATTCATAATAACTGCGGTATCGGTAGTAATAGTTGCCGCAATAGTGCTTGCGATAGTGCTTAATCAAAAGGGATATACGGCTATTTATACCGGACTTGACAGTGAGGAAAGCTCGCAGGTTGTTTCGGCAATAAACGAGCTTGGAATAACGGACGTAAAAATGGGTACGGACGGCAGTATCTCTGTACCGAGCGACCAGGCGGACAATGTAAGAATGCAGCTTAGCATACAAGGATACCCCTAGTCAACGTTCAACTTTGACGTATGGAACAGCGGCATAGGCATATGGTCGACCGACACCGAAAAGAAGGTGCTTCAGATACAGCAGTTACAGACGCATCTTATGAAAGCCATCAACACCATAAGTGCGGTCAAGAACTCTTATGTTATAATCACTATGCCGGAGAACAGCAATTATGTTATCTCCACGGACAGCGAAGAACCGAGAGTCAGCGTAAAGCTTGATCTGAAAAACGGCGCACAGCTTACGAGCGATCAGGTTGAAGGTATCTATGCACTGGTGCTGAACTCTTTGCCGGGTCTTGAGCGTGAAAACATATCAATACTCGACTCGGACGGCAAGCTGCTCAGCGGTGAGAACACGACCGTTGAGGAGGACGTGCTGTACCAGTCAAGGCTGAACTTCCAGGAGCAGATGCAGAGTCTGCTCAAGAGCCAGCTCAACGACACGCTGAAAAAGCTGTACAAGGACTACACGATAAACGTAAACGTAAAGCTCAATTACGATAACTCAAAGTCGGAATATACCATCTACACACCGTCTGTAGCAGAGGACGGTACATCGGGCGGTATGATAGAAAGCTCAACAAAGAACGAGGGCTGGGGCGGTATAGGCTCGCTGTCGGGCGTTGTTGGCACAACAAGCAACAGCGACATTTCACCGAACTATCCGACTATCAAGGGCGACGACGATAACCAATATTACTATCAGAACAGCATTACCGTAAAGCGTCTTGTAAACACCGAGATAAGACAGCTTGAAAAGAACGGCTATTCGGTAGATAAAATAACGGCGGCTGTAACTGTAGATCAGATCAATATGCTTGAAGCGGACAAGGAACAGCTCCGTGAAGTAATTGCGTTTGCTATCGGCGCAGACGTTGCAAATGTTACGGTTGCAAATTACCCGTTTGTTATAAACGGCAACAACGGCACTAACGGCAACGGCAATACGATAAACAGAGGCGGAAGCGTTGACTGGACGGTTTATATCATACTCCTGCTCGGACTTCTTGTGCTTGCACTGCTTATCGTAGCTATCCTTACAAGCAACGCAAAGAAGAAGAAACGTGCAAAAGCAAGAGCCAAGGCGGCGGCCGCACAGGCAGCGGCGGCACAGGCGGCGCAGGAATCTGCCGCTCTCAGCTTTGAGCCTCAGCCTCAGCCGGACGAAGAATTCAACATACAGCACCTTGACGAATATGACGACGAGTCAAAGAGTGCGGTTCTCAAGAAGGAAATCAAGGATTTCTCACGCACAAATCCCGATGTCGTTGCCCAGCTCATACGTTCTATGATGAAAAACGGCGAATGATATTGACAGCATAAAGGAAGGATATATATGGAGGCACTCACCAGCGCACAAAAGGCGGCGATAATCATAAGCTCTATCGGTACGGAAAATGCGTCCGAGGTATTCAAGCACTTCTCCGACGAGGAGGTAGAGCAGATCACGCTTGAAATAGCAAGAATGAACTACTACCCTATGGAAGTGGTGGACAGCGTTCTTAACGAGTTCTATGAGCTTTGCCTTACCCAGAAGGTAATATCCGAGGGTGGTGTGGAGTATGCCCGTGACATACTTGAAAAGGCATTCGGCCCGCAGACGGCACAGGCGCTGTTTGAAAAGATAACAAAGCAGTTCCAGACAAAAGCGTTTGCATTTGTCCGCAAGGCAGACTATAAAAACCTGCTTGCAATGGTACAAAACGAGCATCCGCAGACAATTGCACTGATACTTTCTTACGCAAGGAGCGATCAGGCATCGGCTATTTTAAGCGAGCTGCCCAAGAAAACAAGGATAGATGTAGTCGAGCGTATGGCTAAGATGGACAGGGCATCGCCCGATGTCGTAAAGTCTATAGAACGCACGCTTGAAAAGAAGTTTGACAATCTTGTTACCGCCGACACCACAGAGGTCGGAGGTATAGACTATGTTGCGGAGGTCATGAACAACGTAGACCGTGCAACAGAAAAATACATATTCGACGAACTGACGCTGAGAGATCCGAAGCTGGCAGACGATATACGCTCAAAGATGTTCGTATTCGAGGATATAGTAACTCTCGACAATATGGCTATACAGGCGTTTATACCGGAGGTCGATTCAAAGGATCTTGCGGTTGCTATCAAGGGTTCTACTCCCGAGGTTGCAGAGTGCATCTATGCAAATATGTCTACCCGTATGCGTGAAAGTGTACAGACAGACGTTGAGTATCTTCACAATGTCCGTATGCGTGATGTTGAGGAGGCTCAGCAGAGAATCGTATCCATCATACGCAGACTTGAGGACGAGGGTACTCTCGTTATCTCAAAGGGCGGCAAGGAAGACGAAATCATCGCATAATACGAAAGCGAGGAATATATTTTGGCAGGCGTATTCAAGGCGGGTCGGGGCGGTTATTATCCCGTACAGCCTACAACAGATACAGTTGTTATCGACAACTCAATAAAAGTAAAGCCTGTCGCACCGCAAGCTCCCTTGCAGGAAACAGTGACGGCCGACACCGCAGAAAATACGGCGGTCACCGATGAAACATCGGCAAAGCACAGGCAGGAGCTTGAGCAGGAAAAAGAGAAGATAACAAGCTATTATCGTGAGCAGGGTGAAAAGGCACTTGCCGATGCTCGTGAAAAAGCACAGAAAATACTCAGCGAAACCGAACAGCAGGCGCAGGATTATGCCGCACAAGCAAAGGCACAGGCTGAGGCAATCTTTGAAAAAAGCAGGTCGGACGGCTTTGCGAAGGGTCACGAGGACGGTTATGCCGCAGGACTTGACAAATGCCGTGATATGCTCTCGGAAATTAAAAGGCTCAGCGAGCAGATGGTAAGCGACAGGGCGGAGCTTTTTGACAGCTACGAGGTCGAGATATTCGACACGGTAATGGAGATTGTAAACCGCATAACGCTGAATTCTCTCGGGCAGAAGGACAAGGCGGTAGTCAAGAAAACGATAAAGGAAGCGGGAAAGAGCTTCCGTGGCAGTGAATATGTAAAGCTGACCTTATCAAAGACCGATGTCAGCGAGGAGATGGCGGCGGATACCGACTATTTCAAAAAACTGTTCACAAATGTAAAGAACGTGGAGGTCGAGGTGCTTAAGGACGCACCGAGCGGTACTGTTATAATTGACAACGGCAGTGAAATTACCGATGCCGGAATACAGACACAGCTCAAGATGATAGAAGAACTGGGCAGAGGAAAGTACCGCAGAGCGCCGTCAAGGAAAAAGGCCGAGAAGCAGGAGGAAACTGCGGCAAAGTCAGAAACCGACAATGACGGCGGCGAAGAACAAAGCGAATAACTCCCTTATTTGAAAGGACTTTAACATGGATCTCGGCGGATTTCTGACAGAACTCAGAACTACCGATACATATAAGTATCTGGGTAAAATTGAAAAGATAGTCGGAATGACAATCGAGGCGAGCGGGCCGTTGTGCAGTATAGGCGATGTGTGCCGTATCTACACAAAGGATATGAAGTCGCATATCCCTGCCGAAGTGGTGGGATTCAACGAGCATAAGGTACTGCTTATGCCGTATACAGACCTTGAGGGCATAGGTTCCGGCAGTATAGTTGACAACACAGGCGACAAGCTGAATGTAAGAGTCGGCGACAAGCTGATAGGTAGAATAATCGACGCACTGGGAAATCCGCTTGACGACGGAGAGCCGATTGAATATACAGACACCGTGCCTATAGCGGGCATTCCTGTAAATCCGCTCACCAGACCGAAAATACACGAGCCTATAGAGCTTGGCGTAAAGGCGATCGACGGACTTCTCACAATGGGCAAGGGGCAGAGAATGGGTATCTTTGCAGGCTCAGGCGTAGGTAAGTCAACGCTTATGGGTATGATCGCACGAAAGGTAAAGGCCGATCTCAACGTTATAGCGCTTGTAGGCGAGCGTGGCAGAGAGGTAAGAGAATTTATAGAAAACGACCTCGGAGAAGAAGGCATGGCAAGGTCGGTCGTTGTTGTCGCAACATCGGATCAGCCTGCGATGATGAGAAATAAATGTCCTATGACGGCTACGGCTATAGCGGAATATTTCTGCTCTCAGGGCAAGGATGTTCTGCTGATGATGGATAATCTTACACGTTTTGCTATGGCACAGCGTGAGATAGGTCTTTCGACAGGCGAGCCTCCCGTTGCAAGAGGCTATACCCCGTCAATATACGCCGCAATGCCAAAGCTGCTCGAAAGGGCGGGAAACTTCGAAAAGGGCAGTATAACGGGAATTTATGCTGTGCTTGTTGAGGGCGACGATACAAATGAGCCTATATCGGATACCGTAAGAGGTATAATTGACGGACATATTGTGCTGAGCCGTAAGATAGCGGCGCAGAACCATTATCCTGCAATTGACATACTGCCGAGCATCTCACGTCTTATGTCGGCAATTGCAGACCCGGAGCATAATAAAGCGGCAGGAAAGCTGAGAAATCTGCTTGCGCTTTACAACAACAACGCAGACCTTATCTCGATAGGAGCGTACAAGAAGGGTACAAACCCGGCTCTTGACGAGGCGATAAAGAAGATAGACAAGATAAACGATTTTCTGATGCAGGGAATGTATGAATCGTTCTCGATGGAGGATACCATAAAGCTGTTAAAGGCGGCGGTTTCCTGATAACAATGCGATATGAAGAAGTTTAATTTTACATTGCAATCGCTGAAAAAGTACGACGATCAGGTGCTTGACAGCGAGAAATCAATACTCGGCAGACTAAGGGCGGAACTTGCGGAAATGCAAAGCGAGCTTGACGCAAAGGCGGCTGAGTACGAACAGAGCATAGACAAGCTGAACGAGCTTGTGCGGGGCGGCACTACCGCTATGAGATTGTCGCTGCACAAGAAATATGTTTCCTCTTTGCAACAGGACATATATCGCATAAAGGGGCTTATGGCGCACAAGCGTGAGGAAATCGAAAATCAGCTTCAGAAGGTCATAGACGCTACCAAAGAGGTTTCGAAGCTCGAAAAGCTGGAGGAAAAACAGCTTGAGGAGTACAGATACGCCTCGCAGAAGGAGCAGGAGCAGATCATAGAGGAATTTGTGACAAACGGCTCCTCAAACGGAGGTAATACACCGTAAATTGTTGACATATAGTTCGGAATGTGGTACAATACAAGGTGGAAAGCTGTGCAATTTTCATAAATTTTAACGGTTCAAACCCGTTAAATATATAAAAGTTGTTAAAAAGCATATATTGTTTTTGGCAATGAATAGCACTGAAAGGGGGTGAGATATGATGAATGGGGCAGCAGTATTGCCTGCCGTTGTTACAACGTTTGCAGGCAATGCCGCCACAATCTCGGCAGGCAGCGTACAAAACGGCTCAGCAAGCGGTACTGCCGGAGGTTTCTCCGATACGCTCGGTGCTATGGTAACAAGCGGTCAGCAGTGCAATATGAACTCAGCTGTGCGAATGAACGCCGATAATAAGGCTGTTATGAACGGCGAGATATTAAGCGGGCTGAACGAGCTTGAGCAGAATGCACAGGAGCTGAAGGAACTGCTTAAAACAGCCGAGCTTGCAGGATATTTGCAAGGCGGTACGATGCAGTTTTACGCCGATGTAATGCAGACGGACAACAGCGAGCTTGTGCAGATCATGACCGGTCTTGAGGTCAGCAGTCCGATAGGCGATGTGTTATCTGAAGAAGGTGCTTTCAGCAAAGTTTCAGACGGGAATGACGTTAATACGGCTCTCGGTTTACAAAACGGAGAGATTTCCGCCGTAAATGATTTTGCGAGTGAAATTCAGACGAATAACGGCGACTCTGCGGATACTGTAAACCAAACGAACGTCAAAGCGGAAATCGCTTCAGACAGCATTGCCGGTGAAAATGCTGTGGCTGTAACAGCTGACAAGTCAAACGCTTTTGCAAGCGTGGCTGTCGGAAATGCGGGAAAGTCTTCAGATCCGGATAATATACGATCTGAGGCGGATATGATTTCTACCGATAAAACCGACAATATCGGAAGTCGGGAAACAGCCGTTATAAAAGCAGACGGTGTAAAAGCAGATAGTTCTGAGGTTGTTAAGGCTGAATTTACGGTAACGTCATACGAAAAATACGGCGACAACAACGTAAAGCAGGATATGCAGACGCAGGATGACAGCACGCAGAGAATGGCGTTTGCCAAGAGAAACATCGAAAGCAAGAGCGACGAGCTGAGAGCGATAGCCAAAGGAAACGTGGTTACTAAGTCTGACAGCGACCTTGAAACCGAGCAGAAGGTTACCGACAAGAATGCGGTAAGCGATATGCTTGCAAAGGGCAGTGATGTATTTGCAAGAACAGAAAGCCGTTATGACGAAAACGGGCAGGAAATCCGCACTCTCAGAGTACCGATAAGCGATATGGCTGAGTTTGTAAGCGAACACGCACCTAAGGCAAACGGCAGAAGCACGCTTACAGTTGTGCTTACACCCGAAACGTTGGGCAAAATCACGGTTCGTATGGCAAATGAGGGCGGAAAGCTCACAGTTGAGATACTGACGGAAACTCAGGCGGCGAAGGAGCTTTTACAGGCAAAGTCACAGCAGCTTGCGTATGCGCTGAAGAATGACGATGTGGAGCTTACCTCGTACAAGGTGGAAACCTCGCAGGCGGAACTTTTCCAGAGAGATTTTGACGGCAGCAGTAAGAACCCTTACAGACAGCAGTCGCACGGTCAGCAGAAGAATGACACGGATGACTTTGAGGAGCTGTTGGGGGAGATTCAGACGATGGACTGATTTTTATCGGTCGGACTGACATGAAAGGATAACAGATGGCAGACATTTCAAGTCTTCAGAGTGTACAGTCAAATCACGAAAAGTATAAGGACCTTTTCAAGAATTCGGGCAAGAACGATACGATAAGCACAGATACGTTCTTCAGTCTGCTTATGGCGGAAATGAGCAACCAGGATCCGCTTGAGCCTACGTCCAATACCGAGTTTGTGTCGCAGATGGCACAGTTCACGGCATTACAGGCACAGCAGGACAATCTGAAGTACAGTATGTCAAACTATGCGGCAGGTCTTGTAGGAAAGACGCTTACAATGAATGCGCAGAGCGACGACGGAACGCTTTTATCGGGCGTATGCACCGGAGTAAACATCAGCGGAAGCGATGTGAAGGTAGTAGTTGACGGCAAGCAGTATGATCTATCGGCGGTAAAGGCGATAAGCGATACGGTAAGCAAGGGTACGTTACATACGATGACCGAGGCACTGGGATATGTGGGCAAGGAAGTAACGGTAAAAGTACTCGGCGACGACGGCAAATTCTACTACGCAAAGGGCAAGGTCGAGTCGGCAGAAATGCAGGACGGCGACGCTAAGATCGTGATAGACAATTATCTCTACTCTATTGACGAGATAGTACACGTCAGCGAGGGTACGGGAAGTACGGCTGACAAGAACACGGAAGCTCCGGCAGGAAGCGCCGAGGGCAACAAGTAAATAAAAAGGCGGCAGTGTTATGTTGATAAATGAACTCAAACTGCGGAATCTGCAGATTTCGACAGGCAACGTTAACACCGCAAAAGCAGGGAGTGCTGAAAAGGCCGCACAACAGTCGGGAGGAACATTTGCAGAAGCTTTACAAAGCGAGCTTGATGCAAGAAACTCGGCGGTAGGCTTTTCGAAACACGCAATGAAGCGTATAGAAAGCAGAAATATCGAGATACTTGACTCGGATATGCTGCAAAGACTTAATGACGGCATTGAGATAGCCGCAGAAAAGGGCAGTAACGAAACACTGGTACTCGTAGACAGGACTGCTTTTGTGGTGAGTGTGAAAAACCGCACGGTAATCACAACTATGTCACAGGAAGATTTAAAAGGTAATATTTTTACGAACATCGACTCGACCGTAATTATGTAATACCGGACCGAAAGGAAGTATTCCTTACCCCGAATGACAGACGGGTAAGAGCGGTCGGCACGATGGAGAAAGGAACAGATCATGGTTAGATCTTTATTCTCGGGCGTGTCAGGATTAAAGACACATCAGCAGAAGATGGACGTTATAGGTAACAATATTGCGAACGTCAACACTACAGGCTTCAAGACAAGCGTAACTACCTTCCAGGAGGTATATTACCAGACTAAGAAGAACGGCTCGGCAGGCTCTAACCTCCAGGGTGGTGTAAATCCCTCTCAGGTAGGTTACGGTACTAAGCTGGGCGCTATCGGACAGGTAATGGGACAGTCGGGCTTCACATATTCTGACAGCGTTTATGACTGTGCTTTATCGGGCGACGGATTTTTCCAGGTAATGGACGAAGCCGGCAACATCTTCTATTCAAGAGCAGGCGTTTTCAACGTTGATAACGCAGGAAACCTCGTAGACTCAAACGGTAATATGGTACTCGGCGTAAGCGGTGACGCAACAGGCGTTGACGCATCTTCAAACAGAATTACATTTGTAGTTCCCGAAGTGCTTGACAACGAAGCCAGCTACTCAAAGACAATTACATACAAGGGCAGTACATATCCGCTTACAGTATCGGCAGATACAGCGACTCCGGACGGCAACATATCGGTAGGCTTTACGGTAGGCAACAGCGATTACGCTTATATGAGCGGAAACAAGCTCGTTGTACAGCTTAACGAAAAGAATGATTATACAAACCTCAACGATCTTGAGGACGCTGTTACCCGTGCTTGTGAAAACGGCGGTGTAAGCATTGATGGCGTACTTCCGCTCCACTTTGAGCTTGATACGGTGCCCCCTGCGGCAGACATTCCCGCAACGACAGCTACCAACACAATGAAGCTGGACGACGGAACAACAAAGGCTTCTCTTACATTTACGACAGTAAACGCAGGAGAATACGCAAACAACTACACGATAAACTTAAGATATTCCAAGAATGCCGCAGACACAACGGCAAAGTGGTCGGACAACGGTCTTACGATAAGCGTTTGCCCCGGTGCTACGGTAGCCGACATACAGACTGCTGTAGACAAGGCGGCAGGCAGTAACGAAAAGTATCAGCTTAAGGTTACAAGTACGGACTGGGACGCTGCAAACGGCTCACTTGAAACGCTTCTTGCCACAGACGGCAAGGTAGGTCTTGCAGGAGGCTCGAACAACTTCTACTCTGATATGGTCCAGCTTCTGGGCAATATCAAGATGACAGACGGACGTGTTGCGGCTACGCAGACGGTAAAGGATCTTGACAGCGTATATATCAACGAGGACGGCACTATATACGGTATACACAGCGTACACGGTATCATAATGCTCGGCAGAATTGATATTGTTACATTCGATAACCCCAACGGTCTTGAGCAGGTGGGAAGCTCCTACTGGAGAGAAACTCTTTCATCGGGTCAGCCTCAGGTAAACATTGCAGGCGAAAACGGTTCTGCTTCTGTAGTATCGGGTGCGCTCGAAATGTCTAACGTTGACTTGTCGCAGGAATTCTCCGATATGATCATCACACAGAGAGGCTTCCAGGCAAACTCAAGAATCATCACCACTTCGGACACGATGCTCGAAGAAATAGTAAACCTCAAGCGCTAATGCCCGTGGGGCATAGCAAATTCCGCCGTTCTAAAGGTTTGACAGCGGCGTAACTTTCGTTACCGGCGGGGCGGCAATGTAACGTTGCGGCTGTGAGCCGCAGCAAATTCCGCCGTTGCGGCTGTGAGCCGCAGCATATTCCGCCTTTGAAAATGTTGCAATTTAGCGACGGATAGCGAAACGGCGGGGTTCCGTTGTTGATGTAAACTACGACTTTGGTTTCATTGCAAAGCTATAATAAAAATTAATATCATAGAAAATTTTTTGTAGGGGAGGGGCTCGCCCCTCCCGATAAGGAATTTCTTTTTCAAAAACGATATTAAAAATGTATAGTGAATTTTGCAAGTGTGGTAGTGCTAAGCTAAGGTTGTGCTACTTTTGCAAGGTTTGTGAAGCCGGTAAGGTTTGATGCAACGGGAGGGGCAAGCCCCTCCCCTACGAAAAGCAGGTAATGTTAGTGCAAAGTTTTTTTGACAAGCAAAGCTAACAGAGCGTTCATCAAAAGCCAAGAGCTTGGCGGAAATTGCAGGTTTCTGCGATATAAATTCAAGTTTATAAGGGCAGGCGGAGCGTCAGCTCCGCCGGAATGCCCGTTATATTATGCCTGAACGGTTATGATAAACGGCTGTATCTGCGTATTCATACCGACGGAATCAATTACAGTGCGGACGATACTGCAAAGGAAGGAAATATATGATAATACTTACAAAGCTCAACGGGGAAAAGTTTATGCTTAATCCCGATCTTATCGAAATAGTGACTGAAAACCCGGATACCGTCATCACAACGAGCACGGGACATTCATACATAGTTGAGCAGTCGATGAACGAGATACTTTCTCTCATCAAGGAATACAGGCTGTCTGTAAGACGTCAGCGTCTCGAGAGAAGCATATAAATTGTGAATATTACAGCCGTTGGCTGTGCTATATAAACCCTTACAGGAGGAAGTTATTTTGAATATTACGATCATCATAGGCTGGGTAGTATCATTCGGTCTGGTTACATTCGGTATATTTAACGGCGGTCAGCTTGACTGGTTCATAGATGTACCTTCGCTCGCTATCACAGTCGGAGGTACTATAGGCTGTCTTTTCGCCTCGTTCCCGCTCTCATACCTTAAAAATCTGCCGAAGTATCTGAAGCTGGCATTGTTCCCTAAAAAATTCAATCCGCAAAGCTACATAGAACAGATAGTTGAATTTGCAAAGATCGCCAGAACAAAAGGTCTTATATCGCTTGAAGACAGCGCGAACAAGTGTGAGGATCCGTTCCTCAAGGAAAGCCTTATGCTGATAGTAGACGCAAACGACCTTGATAAAGTAAAAAGTATGCTTGACGACGCAACAGACTTTATGTGCGAGCGTCACGAAAGAGGCAGACTTTTCTTTGAAAAAGGTATGTCTGTATTCCCCGCATTCGGAATGCTGGGTACTCTTGTCGGCCTTGTAAATATGCTTAAGGGTATGGGCGCTGACTCAAGCAATCTGTCAAGCGGTATGGCGGTTGCGCTTATCACGACCTTCTACGGCTC